>Ga0222712_10000534_pt1 | contig 49447 bp, 42 predicted proteins | sample C33_657DmetaG_FD_165043 | JGI IMG/M metagenome (GOLD analysis project Ga0222712, IMG submission 165043) | Estuarine water microbial communities from San Francisco Bay, California, United States - C33_657D | ecosystem: Environmental > Aquatic > Marine > Unclassified | place: USA: California... | reverse complement strand
AGAGGGTGTATGCAGGGTGGTTGGCGGAGAGAACGGTTAATTCAGGTACGTTTCCAACCATTCTTGCATAACCACGGTCTTGGCCGAACTTTCTGGAGAGTTCATTCCAGATAGTTAACCATTCACCCCAGTGTTTGTCGATACGGGTGCCACCGATTTCGAGTTCAACAGTTTCGATTAAGGCGTGGCCGAGAGATGTAACCCATGCCCATTTGACACCAGTGTAGGCAGTGGAAACAGTTGAGTCTCCTTGGGATACTTGTACTCTGAGGTACATTTTGGTGATTAAGTCACCGTTACGTACGACAGGGCATTGTACTTTGCGTCCGAAATCACCGGTTCCGTTGAAAGTTTGTTCGATTGATTCCATTGCAAAGTTAGTGTGTCTTCTGTATACTACTTTGAAGAAAGTGATTTGAGGATTACCAGTAAGGTAAACATCTTGTGCGCCATAAGCTACTAATTGCATTAAACCGCCACCCATGATATATATAACTTTAATCTAGAAAAAAAATTTCTTGAAACTAATTTATTAAAAAAATAAAAACTATACTATTTTTTTAATTTAAAAAGAAAGCTTGTTTATTTAATATATATGTTTAAAAAGAAGAATTCCAAATACCATTCAATTCTTCAATCAATTAAAAAAACACCATCAAAATCTAATTTAGCAACGAGACATGAAGAAGTTATTAATGATTTTGACAAAAATAAAAAACAAATTGAGGATTTAACAACTGAACTTAAAAATATAGAAAATAAATTAAAAGATACGCACAATGTATCTGAAAAAAATACAATCAATATAAAAATATTAGAAATAAAAAATCAAATTCAACAATTATCATTATATGATGAATTTGATTATTATCACGATGTATTTGATATATTAATGGAATATGAAGATGATACCCAAGATAAATTTAATTTATTAAATCAATATTTATCTAAAGTTGATAAGGAAACAGTTAATAAAGGTAATAAAAAAAGAAATAAATTTGATAATATTTCTAAATTATGTGAAAAATGTAATGATGAAATGATTTTAGATTTACATAATGGTTTATTAGTTTGTAGAATATGTGGAGAAAGTCAAACAATTTTAGTAGAAAGTGACATTCCAAATTATAAAGAAGATAGTAATGATACAAAAACATATGTTGCATATAAAACGATGAATCATTTTAATGAATGGTTAAATAAAATTCAAGGAAAAGAAGTTATAGAATTAAGTGATGAAGTATGTGAGAAAATTAAGAAAGAAATAAGTAAATATAATTTAAATGGTAATCCACAAAATATTCCGCCTCAAAATATGAGAGAAATTTTAAGTAAACTTGGATTAAATAAGTATTATGATGATATACCTTATATTATTTTTAAAACTACTGGTAAAGAACCACCTATAATATCAAGAGAACAAGAAGAAAAATTAAGACAAATGTTTAGAGAAGTACAAGAACCATTTAAAATTTATAAACCAAAAGATAGAAGAAATTTAATTAGTTATTCATATATAATATATAAATTATGTGAATTAACTGAATTAGATTATATTTTACCATTTATCACTCTATTAAAATCTGATCAAAAAATTAAAGATATGGATATTAATATATGGAAGAAAATATGTACTCATTTAAATTGGGAATTTATTCCTAGTATTTAATATAACAATATGTTATTTTTATATAATAATTATATATAATTATTATATGACTGGCGGATTAATACAAATTGTTGCATATGGTTCAGCAGATATATATTTAACTGGTATGCCACAAATAACATTTTTTAAATTAGTATATAGAAGACATACACATTTTGCAATTGAAAATATTGAACAATCGTTTAATGGTGTTAAAAATTTTGGAAATACATTATCATGTACAATTGATAAAATAGGAGATTTAGTAAATAAAATGTATTTAAAGGTTGTTTTACCAAATGTATCTTTACCAGATCCAAATTATGTATCACCATATAATCAACAAGATAAATTTGAATTAGATAATTTAAATATTCAATATAATGAATTTAAAATTTTAATAAATTATTTTTATAAATTTTACCGAGAATTAAATACTCTTATAAGTACTATCAATCAAAGTATTATTCTACCAAGTATATTTAATAAAGTTGCTCAATTAGCAAATATGTATTATAATTTACCAGAATATAATACTTTAGTAACTAAATATAACAACACATATAACAAAAAATATTTAATTAATGATTTTATAATTGATGAAAAAATTTTTAATAGTCCTGATATAAGTAACTATGATTTTATTAATTTTAGAATTGTAGATATTGATATTATAAAAATTATAATTAATTATAAATTATCATCATTCAATACTTCTATTGATTTAATTAATAAGTTAAATAATGAATTAAATAATTTTAAAAATAATACATATAAATTAGATAAATATATCTTCCAAAATATTCAAAATTTTAGTAGATCACATAAAAATTATCCTAATTATAAATTTGCATGGGTTAATAAAATTGGTCACCAATTAATAAAAAATTTAACATTAGAAGTTGGTGGTCAATTAATAGATAGACATAATAATGATTGGTTTAACATTTGGAATGAATTATCTTTAAATACAGAATTAGAACCAATATATAATAAAATGATTGGAAATGTAGATCAATTAATTAAATATGATTATTCAAATAAAAATTCATATACATTATATATTCCATTACAATTTTGGTTTAATAAATATATTTCTGCTTCATTTCCTTTAATATTTTTAAGATATGGTGATATTAGATTTGAATTAGAATTAAATGATATAAGAAAATTAATTATGTCAAATGCACCACCTGGTTATGATTATGATACTGCTATACAATTAATTGATGTAAGTTTATTGGTTGATTATATATTTTTAGATACTGATGAAAGAACTAAATTTTCGCAATCAACACAAGAATATTTAATAGAAGTTGTTCAAAATTATAATTATACAAATATTAATTCTACTAATATAACTCTTGAATCATATTTTATTAACTCTATAAAAGAAATATATTGGGTAGCTCAATCAAATAATAATTTATTGTTAAATTTTAATAATACATATGATCTTGGTATTATTTATAAAATTAATAATATTGTAAAAACTGGGAATAATTATATAGAACAAAAAATACAATTATTATTAGGAAATCATATATTTAATAATGGTGATATTGTTGAAATATTTAATTCTGAAAATTATAATAATAAATATAAAATAGTATCAGTTGATTTAACAACAATTACTATTTATTCTAAATTTTATAAAAATGAAATAGATTGTTTTATTAGATTAATTCAATCTAATAATAATTTAGATGTAAATAATTTTAATCCATTTATTAATACAACTTATAATTTTGAACAATATAATAGATTTCAAAATTATGACCAATCATATACAAACTTTGTTCAACCATATCAATACCATAATAAAACACCAGCAAATGGTATAAACTCATATTCTTTTGCAATTAATCCAGAAGAATATCAACCAAGTGGTACTGTAAATATGAGTAATTATAAATATAAATCTTTTGAATTCAAATTTGATCCAAAAGTAATAAATTTTATAGTAAATAATAATGATACATTAATAATCAAAACATATTCACTTGGATATAATATGATATCATTAAAAAATGGTATGGCTGGTTTGGTATTCAATATTTAATAAAAATAAAAATTATATGATATAATATTTATTTTTAGGTGTTAATATTTATATGATATTTTAAAATTAAAAAAAAGTTTAGTTGACTCTTCGATATGTATAATTATTAAAAAATTGATTAGTTAATTATCTAATAATATTTTTCTGTTAATATTATTATAACATTGAGACGAATTAGCGAACTTCTTAAGGACACCAAACCCTTTTTTAAAGTATGTACTAAACCATTAATTAATCAAGTTAATCTCTGGAAAAAATATATCCCAAATATTCAACCTTATTATGCTGTAAAGTGTAACAACGATGATTATTTATTGAATATACTTGCAAAAAATCAGATTAATTTTGATTGTGCGAGTAAGGGAGAAATAAAACAAATACTAGATTTAGGAATAGATTGTAATCGTATAATCTATGCAAATCCATATAAGAGCAATTCGTCAATTGAATATTCGACAGATAAAAATATTCCATTAACAGTAATTGATTCTGTCGAAGAATTAGAAAAAATTAAAAATAAAAATATTGAAACATTAATTAGAGTTAAAGTGAATGATAAAGAATCATTAATGCCATTTAGTTCAAAATTTGGAAGTTCATTTGAAGAAACTATTAGTATTTTAAAATTAGCAAAATCATATAATAAAAATATTAGTGGATTCTCATTTCATGTAGGTAGTGGTTGTTATAACCCATATCAATATTTTGATGCAGTTAAAATGATATATGATATTATAAATAAAACAAAATATTTAAATCATAATTATAAAATAATTGATATAGGAGGAGGATATAGTGGATTATGTGAAGATGAATTTATAAAACAAGCATCATCAATTAATAATTCATTAAAACTATTTGAAAATAATATTAATTTCTTAAATGGTATTAAATTTATATCAGAACCTGGAAGATTTTATGTAACTAAAACCTATACATTGTATGTTCCAATTATAGCAAAAAGAAAAACAAATAATAAAATATTTTATATCATTGATGAATCAATTTATTCATCATTTTCAAATATAACATATGATATGTATAAACCTAAATTTGAATTAATGAAAGATTTTGAAAATAAAGATTCAAAAAGTAAAAATGAAAAGAAAACTTTATTTGATTCAGTAATTTTTGGAAGAACGTGTGATTCTGCTGATAGAATATTAGAAACTGAATTACCAGAGTTAAATATTGGAGATTACTTTGAAGTTAAAAATATGGGAGCATATACTACAGTTTCTTCAACAAATTTTAATGGATTTGAAACGACCGAAAAAATTTATTTATGTTAATAATTTAATTTATAAATTAAATTAATTACTTATATTTTTATTTAAAAGATCATTATATAATAGAATTATATGCCTTCGGGAATCTTACAATTATTAGTGAGTGGAGCCCAAGATAAAATATTAGTATCTAACCCACAATTTAATTATTTCAAACAGGTATATATGAAGCATTCTAATTTTTCAATATTTAATTATGAAATGCCAGTAGTATCTAAATTTGATTTTGATAGTACTATTCAATTAGAAATACCTAAAAATGGAGACTTATTAAGAGGTATACAAATAAAAGTTGAGTTGCCTGCTTTATCTGTATTATATAATAATCCTCTTGATGTTGAAATAGAAAATATTAAAAAGAAGAATTCATATATACCTATAAATTTAGAATTATATGATTATAATTTATATAATTTAAATACTTTAAAAAATATATTAGAATATCAACAAGAATTTACTACAATAATACCAAATTATGAAGTATATTTATATGATTTTAATACTAATACTGAAAAATATAAAGTTATTATTCCAAAAATAGATTTAAATCAATATATTAATCCATCAAATAAAGAATATTATTTTGAAATAAATCCAGATTCATTTTTATTTAGTAATTCAAATGTTGCTTTTAGTTATCCATTAATAAATACACCAAATGTTATAACTAATTTTGATGATTTTAATAATAAACTTATATTATATGCAAATAGAAATAATAAACTTACACCAACTATAAATATAATATCTAATTTATTTAATAAAAAAGACAATAATTTATTGTTAACATCCAATAATATAAAAAATATGTTATTAAAAAAAATAAAACAAAATATGTTTCAATATGAAGAAATATTAGCTGTATATTATATTACAGAATATATCAATTCAGTTAGATTTATTAGACCAATATTGTTGTATGATGATACTTTAGTTAAAAATCGTATTCATGGAGGCGATAATGATTTAATTGGATTTCAGGAATATAATGATACATATTATGAAACTATTGATTTAACACAAGTTATTTTAATATGTACAGTTGATAATTCAATATTAAATATATTAAATAGTAGATTATTATATGTATTATCACCAAATAAATCTAAATATAATATTAATTATAATGGTAAAATTTATGGATTATTAAATATATTAAAAATTGATTACATAACTAATACTATATTTTCATCAACATTAAATTTAAAAAATATTAGTGGATTACCATATTCAAATAATATTGATTTATTAAGTAATATAAATTATATAAAAATTAAAATTACTCCTATAACATCACCATCATATTTTGATTTATTTAATTTTAGTCAACCAATAACTATGAATTCTCTTGAATTAAAACAAAATGGTGATTATATGATTATACTTGATGTTTTTGAAATAAAAGAATCATTAATAAATAAATTTATATATTTTTATTATAATTATGATGAAACATTACCAATAGTATCTCCAATATGTATTTTTAATATATCAAATTTTTATTTTGATAATAATAAATTAATTATCATTTGTGGTCCATTAAATTTTACTATAAAAAATTTTACAAATGATTTTCTTTATTTAGTTGATAATAATTACTTATTTCATACCAATATTAATAATGATTTATTTGATATTAAAAAAATTACTACAAATAATATTGATATTGATACTATAAACTTATATAAATATTATATAACTATTCCAGCAAATGTTAATTTTTATTTAGATAATACACTTGAAACTGAATTAAATCAAAAAAATAAATTTATAAATAATTTTACTACATATTTAATTAATAATGTATATGATAATTACTCAATTTTATATAATATATTTGTAAACAATTTTAAGCAACCCTATACTTATAGATCTACTATACCATATGCAACAAATTTATTCTTTTTTAATACATTTACAAATGATGGTACTGGAATATTAAGTTTAAGTACATTAGGTAGTAGTACATTTGCAATTCAAGATTCAACTGGTGTGTCAATTATGTATAAATTTTTTAATGAAATTTATCAAAAAAGTTTAAAAAATCTAAAAATTATAAACAATTATTATTTACAATATATTAATACTACTGTTACAAATTATGGTGGTAATTATATTAATAATTGGAATTCAATAAATAATACAATACAAAAATCTGGTTATCAATCGAATTTTTTGAGAACAATGAATTTTTTACATAATACCAAATTATATATTTTTGCTAACCTTGATAATTATATTAAATTAACTAATGCATATGTAAATATAGATGTATATGATTCAAAAACATATGTAACTTCTTTATCATTAAGTAATGTAAATATAAGAAAAGTAAATAATTCTTATGATTTATATTTATATTTAAATGATTTTAGTAGCAATATTTCTAATATATTTTTAATAAAAGAAAATTATACATTACATTACAATAATACAATATCTAATATATCAAACATTTCATATGCAGATAGTTTGTATTTTAATGATCTTAATGTATTTTTAAGTAATACAACAATTTTAAATCCTAAAGGACCTATGTCAGGTAATTATATATTAGATGATTATATACTTAATACATTTGATTCTATCAAATTTTCATCTGAAATATATCTATTAGATAAATATCCCAATAATATCACCGTTAGTTTAAATGCAATATTTGATAATAATATATTATATAAAACTATTAATAATAATTATCATGATTTATTAAATAACGTTGATAAAAGAATTAAAGAAGTTTTTAAACAAAATACATATATAAGTGGTCTAAATATAGTATTTGATACAGATTTTGAAAACTTAACAAATGGTGTTAAACTAACAAATTATTTCTATAAATCAATTATAGATAATTATTTTGGGAAGATTTTTACATCATCGTATTATTTTAGTAATAACTATTCAAATATATATAATATATTACCTGATTTTATAAATAATGTATCCACAAATTATACATCTTTTAGTAAATTCATTAATTATATAATAGATAATGATACATTCAGTAGTACTATTTATGGTAAATTATTAAAGACATATATATATTATGTATATGGTAATCAATTATTATATCAAAAAAATGGATATTCACTTAATATTTCAGCCTTAATAGATCCCAATTTTAATTATTCAAATATAGTTAAATTAAATACAGATTTAAGTAATATTTCATCAGTTTATGATGTAGCAAATATTAAATCATATTTAAATACAGTAACTTCTGAGAATTTTAACATTAAAAATTATAAATACAATGTAAATCCTCATTTATATTATTCATATTTAAATTTAGGATATATTGAAAATATTATATCTCTATACACTAATCAAAAAACAGATTTAATAATAAATAATTTTACAAAATTTACATATTTAGATATTGATACATTAATAACTAGTACATTAAATTATTTTGAAGGAACTACATATATACCAGATAATAATATCGGTAATGTTATATTAAAAAAAGGTAATGAATATTATAGTAATATTATTGGATATTCTACTATTAAAAATAATTTTTTAACATATGAAAATAATTTAACTGATATACTATTAAATGATTTAATAACATATTCTAATAATAGAATATTTGATAATACACCATATAATAATAAATTACAAAATATATGTAATTTATTAACACCTGATATAAAAAACTTATTATTATATTTAACTGATACTATTGATAGTATTCAAACATTGAGATTTATTATTAACAATAATTCATCGATAACACAATTACAATTAATTACTAATTTATCTGTTAATAATTTTAATGATTTTACAGTACAAAATGTAAATGATTACCAACTTGAATTTTTCTATGATGTACAAACATATAATTCACTTAAATCTCAAAGAAATTTATATAATTATGATAATATTCTTGTAGCAATTGATAATGATACAGATAATTATTATAATCTTTTATTATCAATCAATGATACAATTCAAATTGGATCTTCTTTAAAGAATCAATATAATTATTTAACAAATTATAATCCAGGTGCTGATATATATAATATTGTAAATCAAAAAGATATATATAGTAAAATTATAATTCCAGATTTAACAAATTTAAAAATACTAATATCATCTAGACAAGATACATATTTAAATGAATATAATACATTCTTAAAAAATACTGATTTATTAAAAATAAGTGATGATCTTGAATTAAATACAATTAATAATACAATTAAATCAATTGATATTAATTCACATAAATATGTTGAATCATTATCTTCAATGGATCAGTTTGATGTTTATAATCGTAAATTATTTGGTTATAATATTGATACATCAAATGATATAATTTATGATATTCCTAATAGTTTATCTCATTCATTTTTTATAGCAAATTCATTAATAAGTGTTTCAAATAAAGATTATTATAATAGATCAGTATTGGATTTAAATACATATGAAACAGAAACCAAAACATATGAATATCAAATAAAAAGAATTCAATCATATTTTTTCAGTAAAGTAAAAGATTCAAATGATTCAGATTTAAATTATCTCAAACCATATTATGCACTTGAAAATTATGATATGTTTAAAGTAAATCCAATATTTATATCTCAATTAAATAAATTTTATAATTATGAAATACCAAATGATATAATTAGTAATATTACAAATCTAACAAAAATAGATAATAATTTGAATATGTTTGATCATAATTATCAACGTATTATAAATAATAGTTTTTATTATACTGATACTTTGACGATCCTTGATAATTTAAAAATTAATAAATCAATATCAAACTCAGATGTATTAACAATGAAATCATTTTTAGCAAATAGTGTAATCTATACAAATTATACAATTAATTGTGATAGTAATACATTGGTTTTAACAGATAAAGCACCATACTATTTAATAAATAGAGGATCTATAAATTATATATCAAATGGTACTAATAGTTTATATATTCCTATAATTAATAAAATTATTCAAAAAAATAGTATATATGATATTTCAAATTATAATACTTCATCTTATTTTGACTTTTTTTATTTAAATTTTTTATATATTTTATTTGATTTATATTTGTTAGATGGAAATATGAGAATTTCTTGGAGTTCTATTTCTAATAGAAATAATATTACTTTTTTTCAAAATGATAAAAACTTTTCATTTGAAACATGTTATAGAACATTATTAAATGAATACTTTTATTTATTATTAAAAGGAAAAACAGTATATGAAAATACTAACATGGTATACATAAATTATAGTTCAATTAATGATATAATTAGTAAAAGATTTAATTATAATGTGTTAAAAGATTATATATTATATACATCATTTAATGAAAAATCATTTGATTTATTTAATGTTCAATCGGATTATAAAATTGATAATGTAATTAAAAATCATTATTATTCGGAAAATTTTGGAATTATATTTTCAATTAAAAATTCATTCAATGATAAAAATTTTAAACACTTGATTGATCTTACAAATTATAACAACAAATTTTTATCATATTTAATAAACACACCAGATATATCTAATATAGAAAAAGTTCAATTATCTTTTCTAAATGCAGCTAATATATATAATGATTTTACATTTTATCAAAATTTAGTTGTTACCAATTATGATTATAATTCTATATCTAATTCATCATTACTAAATTCAAATATATATAATTCTATATTTAATGTACAATCAAATAATGGAAATTTAATAATTAATATGAATGATATTGCCAATATTAAAAAAGAAATTATGAAATATTGTTTAAATGAAATTAAGAATTCAAATACAATTACTAGTACAACATATTTTAATGGTAATATATCTATCCAAGAATTATCAATTAATAATTTAAACTATAATGGTAATTTAATTACTCATATAGATTTGCATCCTACTGAAAAAACATTCAGTATATTACAATATGATTCATCTAATAATTCATTTGATCCTTCTAATATTAGTTCATTGACTTTATGGTTAGATGGTTTAGATAAATCAAATATATTCATTGATGCAAAAGGTTTAAAGAATATTTCAAATATAGGTGATAAAGTTGGTAGATGGAATAATAAAGCAAATATTAATGATAATATAATTCAAAATTTACAAGTATTCAAACCAACATGGGCAAATTGTATTTCATTTAGTGGTAAAACATATTTTAAATCAAATATAAATATTAATTCAAAAGCATCTATATATATTGTAAGTGATATACCAACTAAAGGGGGGTTTTTATTTAATTTTGATAATGATCCAACCGGAAATAATAATGTAGGTCCTGCAATATGGACTGATGGACCATTTGGAGATTTTGCATATAATGATTATAATTATAATGTAGAAGAAACATTTGATTCTAAACAAAATGGAAAAAATATTTATAATATTGATAGAATAATTGGATCAAATATATTTGGATATTTAAATGGATATAAAGTATTTTCAAATTATTCTACTACAAATATTTCTCCAAATATAAAATTATCTTCATTCCCTGGATATCTAGATTCAAAAAATAATTTATCTGAATCAATAAGTGGTAATATTTATGAAATTTTGATATTTAATGATATTTTAACATATGATGATAAATATAAAGTTAATAAATATCTAGCAACTAAATGGGGATTTATTGAAAAAATAGAAAATACTGGTATGGTAAAATATTATGATTTTCCTTTTGATTATTTACCCAAATTATATGATTATAATGTATCATCAGGTAATTTATTAATATATCACAATCATTATTTTGATGATAATTTTGCAAATATATATGATAATGTATATCTAGAATATAGAAATATGTATAATGATATATCATATAAAATTTCAAATGTAATTGATATTTCCAATATTGTAAATTATATGTATTTTACAGATTTTATATCTGATATTAATTCAATTATAATAAATAATGATTTTGTTTATGATTTGGATTTAAATCAAAATACATTTAATATAATTAATGGTAATATTAATATAAATAATAGTATTTTACAAAATTATAATGAATATATTAATCAAATTAATAAATATAAAAATAATTTTAATATTAAAGATTCATTTGATTTTATAACTAATCCATTAAAATATGATACCAATTATATCAGATATAAATTAATGAATTTTGGTTCGATATTTAATTCAGATTCAAATATATTCCATGAAAAAGTAGAAAAATTAATTGAAAAAACAAATTATATTCCATTTAATACAAATGATAGATTTTATTATTTTAATGAAATTGTTGGTTTATTTTTTAATATAACAAATTCTGGAAAATTTAATTATGAAGCATTAAATTTAGCGAATTTATATATTGGAAATACAAAAATACCAAATGAAGTATATCCAACAGATTATTCAGTTGCAAGTTATAATTTTGCTGATTATCAAAGTGGAAAAGATCCAAATGTATTAATATTAAATCGCGTGATTGATATAAATAATAGAAAAGAAGATCTTTATGATGAAAAAATAAGATTATACGACAATGTCTTAGCAGAAATAAAACAAACCAATGGTGCAATATTAAATTATAATGTAACAAATAAATTGGTGGAAATTGAAAAATTAAGACCAGAAAAACCATTAGTATGTTGGATAGAAAAATTAGGTTTCTATTTTTCAGATTTCTTTGAATTTTATATTGGTAATCAAGTAATTGAAAGAATAGAAGATGATTTTATGAATATTAGAAATGAAATTGGAGGTAAATCAGAATTAAGAAAGGCTCTTGCAAAAATGATAGGTCAAGATAAAAAATTAGTAATTAAGCAAACTCAATTAGGTATTTATACATTATATATTGATATACCATTTTATTTTAATAGATATAGACAAAATCATGCATGTGCAATACCTTTAATAGCATTATTATATAATAAATTATATCTCAAATTAAAATTAAAGAGTTTAGATAAATTATTAACTACAACAAATAATACAACAGTTACAAAATTATCAAAAATGAAAATGAACTTAATGCTTGATTATATATTATTAGATATGAATGAACGATTAAAATTTGCTGAATCTAAGCATGAATATTTAATAGAACAAGTACAATATTCAACATTTACCTCATCAGCACAAAATATAACAAATACAATTAAATTAAATTTTAAAAATCCTACAAAAGTTATGATTTGGTACGCACAAACATTAAATAATATAATTAATAAACAATATTATAATTATACCTTAGATAAATACTATTTAAATATAAATAAATATAGAGCTGGTGATGAAGTTGAAAATCCATATTTAACTGAAGCAAAAGATTCTCTAAAATATCTCATTAAAGGATTGTTAAGTAGAAATACTAGAAATAATATAGTCTTTAAAGAATCTGAAATAATAAAAATGCCATTCGAAAATTTTAGACCAGAAATAAAAAATAAACTAAAAAATTCTGTATTACCAAAGTCAATTCCATTAATTGCAAATTCAGAATTAAAAGTAAATGGACATACTAGATTTTCAGCAGATTCTTATGAAACTCAATTAATTAGACCTTATACATATTTTAATAATTCTGATACTAAAGGAATAAATGTATATAATTTTGGATTATATCCATTACAAACACAACCTTCTGGAAGCATTAATTTTAGTTTCTTAAATGATATTAACTTATTATTAGATTTTAATCCAATTCCAGATCAAGAAATCAAAGTTAGAATAATGACAGTATCATATAATTTGTTAAGAATAATGAGTGGTTATGGAGGATTAGGGTTTGATACAATTTAATTTTTAATATTAATTTGTTTAATAATATTAAATAAAATAATATATTAAGTAAAGAATGGGAGGTGGTTTAGTTCAACTAGCTGGATATGGAATACAAGATATGCTTCTAACTTATGAACCTACAATTACATATTTTAAAATGGTATATAAGAGACACACAAATTTTTCAACTGAATCTATTCCTCAATTTTTCCAAAATAAGCCAAATTTTGGAGGAAGATATACATGTAATATATCAAAACAAGGGGATTTAATGGGACAAATATATTTATGTGTAACATTACCAAATTTACCAAAGATTATTGATACTAATTATATAAATCAAGATTCTACATTACAATATAATACAATAACTGCTTGGGTAGAAAAGATTGGGTTTGCTATAATTAAAACTATAGAATTTGAAATGGGTGGAAAAATTATAGATAAATTATATGGTGATTGGTTAAATATATGGTATGAATTAACACAAAAAACTAATAAACGTGCATTAGATAATATGATTGGTAATACTCCACAATTAAAATCATATAACAATGGCAAGGGATCATATTTATTGCATATTCCAGTACCATTTTATTTTTGCAAATATAGTGGATTAGCAATTCCATTAATTGCATTAGAATATACTGATGTAAAAATTAATGTTGAATTTAATAATTTATTAGATATATTAATAGTTGGACCAACAAATTATATAACTATTAATGAAAATGTAGTTAATTTTAATACAAATGAAATATTAGTTCAAACTATAAATAACACAAATGTATATGGAAAATTTATTAAATATGATGAAAATACTAATAAATTATATTATATAAAAATAAGCAATACAACATCATTTGTTTCTGGTACTTCAATTATTGGTACTAATTCAAAATATACTGTAATGCCTAATGGAACTGAAATAAATTATCTTGCTAAAATAAAAAGTTGTTATAATTTTGATACTATAACATTAGGATCAACATTTTTATATGTTGATTATATATATTTAGATAATAGTGAAAGATTAAAATTTGCTAGATCAAATCACGAATATCTTGTCGAGCAATTACAATTTGATAATGAAAAAATATTAATTAATAATAGTAATAAAATTAATGTATTATATAATAATCCTACAAAAGCAATATATTTTGTAGCTCAATATGATTATATTGCAGAATCAAATTTAAAAGATTTATTTAATTATACAAATAATATTGATAAAAAAATTGGAACAAATCTTATTAATAATGTATCCTTTTTAATGAATAGCAAAGATAGAATTACTCCAAGATCAGCTGATTATTATTCATTAATTGCAAATTATCAAAATTTTTCAAATGCATCATCAACTGGTATAAATATATATTCATTTGCAGTTAATGCTGAAGAATATCAACCTAGTGGTGCATGTAATTTTTCAAAAATTGATGATATTACTCTATCTTTAGTTGTTGATAATTTAGTTAGTTATTATAATCCGGCAAAAGCAAGAATTTATGCATTAAGTTATAATATATTAAAAATTACTAATGGAGTTATTGAATTAGTATTTTAATATATAAAAAAAATTATTTACCAGTGGATCCAAATCCACCAGTACCTCTTTCGGTTTCATCTAATGTATCTTTAAATACTACATTAAATGGTTCAAGTGTTGGCATACAAAGTTGAAAGAGACGTTCACCAGCTTTTACTTCAAAAGGTTCATTGGTTCTATTATCTACTTTTGCCATAATATTACCACGATAACCATGGTCAATAATACCTCTACTATTTGACATTCTAAGTGGAGTTTTTGAAATACTTGATCTGGGTTCAAGAGAATATCCACTTACTTTTTCAAATTGAGGAGAAGCTCTAATTTTAAAATCAATTGTAAATCCAAGTGCATTTGGTGGAACTACAAATGTTTCAGGACAATATAGATCATAACCACTATCTGTTGCAAAATTTGTGCGTTCTTTATAATATTGAGATAAATTATTATCTACAAGTTGGATATTAAGAGTATTCATTTTATATACCATTATAGGTTTATAGAATAAAATTTATATAAATCAATTTTTTAATATATTTAAACTACTTGAACTTTTCCTCCGAGAGCGATAACTACACGGAAGAGCTTGTTTTCAAGTTTTTGTCTGGATTTCATTGCCATGTTATAGGCTTCAACAGTTCTAGTGATAGTTCCTTCATCAATATTCTTTTGATCTTTAACATTTGCATTTCCAGATGCAATTGCATTGTTAAAGGTATTTAATTTATCACGAGAATCTTTAACTGCTTTTTCAGCTGCTTCTAAATCAGTTATTAATTTATTTACTTGAGTTTTAGTTGCATCTGCTAAACTTGCATCTTTAGAATGTAAGGATTGTTCTAATGATGCAAGAGCTGCTTTTAATGATGCAGATATGAATGAACTATCACTTACTGGTCTCCATGATGTAGGAGATGAGACAGTTCCTAACATTAAAGGAAGTTGTCCTCCTCTCATTTGAGCCATTGCATAACCAGCACCTCTCATTTCAATAGGATAATGAGGGTCTAAGTCAGCTGATAATTGTCCTCCTCTCATTAATTGAACTGAAACTTGGGGACCATTAAAAGGAAATGGAGCACCAAACATAGGTGCAGGTTGAGCTACTCTTGCATATGCTAATTCAGATTGTCTCTTACGTTGTTCCATTACAACGGCAGCAACCATGGGGTTAGCTAAGAGTAAATTTAAACCATGGTTAGGATTTACTTCTATTTGTTGGTGTTTAAATGATGCTTCTACAGCTCCATTGGTTGCTAAATAAAGTCTGATATTCTTGGCAGCATCAGAATTATCTTCTAAAAGTTTGATTAAATCTGCAACAGATTTACCAGAGGATTTTAAAGTTGGAGGGGCAGGACCACTAGCAGCGGCTGGTGCACTAGGATCAACAAAAACTCCAAGTAATATGTCTTGATTTGATTCATTAAATGAATGAACAAAATCGTGTACATTGCGTGGTGCGGCATTACCAATAACTGCAGCTAATCCATTTTGTGCTGTAGCTTTTGCAGCATCTCTTTCAGCTTGAGTTTTAGAATTATCAACACTGGTAATCATTGCACTTATTACATTTTCTGCATTAGAAAAAGCAGGTTGAGGAAAAGAAGAAGGTTTACCTGTTACATTTAAAGTGATTGGCATTCTATATTATATATTATTATATAATAAAAAATTATTTTGCATTTTAAAAACTAAATCTTTTTATTAAATTTTTATTTACCTGTTTTGTACTAAACACTATTTCATATAAAATTCCAAGTACCAATCCAATAGATATATTATCATTAAAATTGGTTAATCCAAATAGTATTAATTTTTCCCAATTTTCTCTACATCTTAGTAAAACATCAAATATTAATAATACATTTTCTTCTGGTTTTTCTGTTAATAATCTATTATTTTTATCGCAGTAATTTTCTAAAAATGTTTTATTTCTATTATCAACAATATATTCTATTTGTTTTTCTAAATATGTATCTTTTCTAAAATTATTTTCGTAGTAATTATTCAAGTAATCTATATATTTTTCACTATTGTCTATATCTTTTAAATCTTTATTTATTAATCCAATCCATTTTGACATAGATATATCATTTAATGCATAATTAATAAATAAACCACATGTAGTTGTTGCTAATATATGATTTGAATCATTCGTATATTTTTCAATATATTCTTTTAATTCTTTAATTAATTCCTTTTTATCTTTAATTTTTAAAGCAAAAGGTATTGATAAAAATAATAAATTATAGTATTCATTTTTCTTACCAGTATTGGTTAATAATTTAATAGTATTTACATTAAAATGATCAATATATAATTTTGATTTTTCATAGTTTTTAATTATTTTTTCAAATTCATTCTGCACTTTTTCTTTATCATCAAAATTATCATATAAAATTTCATTTAATTTTAAAAAATAATGATGAACATTATCACATTTAATATGTGATGTTCCACCATATTGGGATAAAATAAAACTATATATATAAAAATTTGATCGAATTATTTGGTTTATATCAGTATTTGAATTTAATGCTTTATTTAATCCAAATTTTTGACCAATAACTAAAGATATAGCACCTATAGATGTTGTTATATACATTATTTTAAAATCTTTAATATTTGAAAAATTGTATTTCATTTATAATATAAATATATAATAATAATATTGTAATATAATGGATTTAATTCAAGTCTATGTAAAGTATAACTTATATGAAACATTAGAATTAACAGATGATGCAACAACAAATGATATTAAAAAAAAATATAAAAAATTAGCAATTAAATTTCATCCTGATAAATATTTAAGTTCAAATGAACTATCCGATGAAGAAAAACAAACATTACAAGGACACTTTAATTTAGTAAATATTGCATATGACATTTTGTCTAATGATGAAACAAGAAAAATATATGATAAATCTCGTAAGGAACATTTGGATTCAAATCAAATATTTGATCTTAAAAAACAATTTGATACATTTGAATTTAATTATGGTGATAAAGATGTTGCAAAGAAAGCATTTATTGCTGAAAAAGAAAAGATGAATGAAGATAATGAAAAATTAGCTGAAGAAATTAGAGAAAATACAAAGAAAAACTTGAAGAAAACTTTTGAAATAGAACGTGTAGAAAATTTTGATGAATTAATGAATGCATCAAATAAACAAGTAAAACAGGAATATCTTGATAAATTTAATAATCTTTTTGATACTATGAGAAATAAAGGTAATAATAAAAACACTGAAATTATAGAATATAATGCAATTGATAACTTCTCATCATTAGATAATGCATTTAGTTTAATGGAAGTTTCTGATAAAGATTTTGTTGATTCTAAAATGAGTATAGAAGATAGAATGAAATCATACCAAAATCAATATAATAATCTCAAACTACCAGAACCAAAAACAAAAGAATTGCCAAAATTTAATAATTCTGATTTTGATTTTGAAAAAAATAGATTTAATTAAAACTATTTAATTAGTTATAACAATTCTTACAATATTCATATCCTAAATTAATTAATTCTTCTCTAAATGATTCATTTACTGCATAATTAAATGAATTCATCTTTGGCTCAACTATAAATAATTTACATAATTCTTTATATTTTAATATTTTATTTCTTAATGGTTCATTAACTGCTGAACGATATAAATGCAATATATAACTTACAGTCGACATTTCTTTAATATCATATGAGTCTTTATTAGTTTGTAAAGCAATTCCAATTGTGTATTTTAAATCATCGTCATTAATTACTTGTATTGGAAAATTATCTTTGATTACACCATCTACATAAAAATTATTATTATATTCGATAGGTTCAAAAAATAATGGAATACAGCTACTCATTCTTAATGCTAAATATACTGGTATATCTGGAAATCTTTCATGATCAATTAATTCAAATTTATCTAATGTTAAATTTGTTACTCCAATAGTTAATTTCTTTTTTGTTTTTTCATATAATTCTTTTAATGTAATATTTTCATCACAATCTTTATTAATTAAAAATTTTTTTATTAACTTATTGAAATTATCACCATTTGATAATCCTCTTACATTTTCTTCTAATAAAATCTTTTCAAATTTTAAATCAAAAATTTTATTAAAATTAAATTTGATTAAGAATTTATCAATATCTGAATATTTGTATTCAAGAATAATTATTAAATTTATGAATGCACCCATTGATACACCTATAAAGTTATCTATATTATTTAATAAATTATTTTCATTTAAATATTTTATTATACCAAAAAATTGATATCCATTAAATCCACCTCCACTTATAACTAGGTTTTTATAATCAATTTTATTTTCTGTCATTATGAATCATTGATAAAATAATTATTACAAGTAAACCAAATAAAATAATTGAAATGATATTACTATAGTTTTTATTATTTAAAACATCTGTATATTTAGTAAAATCTATAAAATTTTCTGTAAATTTCATAATTGATGGTTGTTCAGCAGTATTTAAACTAAATTTTTCAACTATTTTATTTCTACATTTTTGACATACTTGAAAATGACTAAATAATTTTTGACATTGTTTACCATCATCTTCTTTTACTAATTTTTTTAAATCTCTTAACTCTGTTTTAAAAATACTACTACTTGGTGTAGTCATTTTATCAGATTTATTAGTTTTAATAGTTTTTAAACTTTTTAAATTTATATCACTTATTTCATTAGTTGCATTTTTTACATCAGTAACTGGTAGATTATTATTTCTATATTTATCTAAATCATTAGATATTTTCCAAGCTTCATCTATATTTGAATACATATAATTATATATATTTAAAAATTAATAAAATTAAATATAAAATAATCTAAATATTCTAAAAATATATATATATTATTTTTTATATAGAAGGATGATTCGTTTATATAATATATTTAGTTTCTATATAACATTATAATGTCTAATATTCAACCTAAAAAAATTATTACAACTGATACAGATTTATATTTAAATTTATTAGCGGATGATACAAAAATAAAAGATTTGCCACCACAAAAAATGACAGTTATTAATGAAAATACAAGTGAAGACGATGAACATGTGGTTGATGCATTAAATTTAGAAGGTAATAAAATGAATAATCTTAAATTTCAACAAACTGAAAAACAAAATTCTGAAGGAAGTAATGATGATAGTGGTTCATATTCTGATAGCTATGAATCTAAAACAACAAAAAATAGTGAAAAATCTATTAAAAAAGAAGAAGTTAAAAATAATGTATATGAAATTCCATTTGAGCAATTACCACCTCAACAACAAAGATTAAAAAGACTCGAAAAATTTATGCAATTAAAATATATTAAAGAAAAATTTGGTATATCATTATCAAAAGAATATACTATTAATAGTGATTATAACGAAATGACTGCTGAAATTGAATTTCATACTAATTTTCAAAAGAGAAGAAATGGAATTGAATTTTGGAAATCAACTTTTGTCTATAGCTCCAAAGGCATCGAATATTTAAATAAAACATTTGATCCATTTGGATTTGATTTAAATGGATGGTCTGAACATTTTAGTGCAATTGATGCAAATTCAAATGATGAAATTTTTGGTGAATTATATGATAAATATAAAAGTAAATTTGATGGTTATTCAGTTGAGTTAAGAGCAATCTTAATGTTTGCCGGATCTGCTGGTGCATTTGTAACTGCAAACAGTATATCAAATGTTCCAGGTATGAGTAAGATAAAGGAAAATAATCCTGATTTATTTAATAAAATAAGAGAAAATGTTCAAAATGTTACTAAAACTAAGATAAATAATATGGTACCTAGTAAAGAAAAAATGGAAGCTGTAGAACAAAATGCAATGTTCCAAAAAATGATGCAAGAGAAACAGCAAATGGAAAAAGTAATGGATGCACAAAGACGTGAAATGGAAAGAATGCAAAATACACAACAAAAAATGGTAGAGCAACAACAATCTGAAAATAATAATATAAGAAATAAGATGTCATTAAGTGCAAATGATAATAAAGTTCCACCAAGACAAATACCAACTGCTTCTAAATCTAATATAAATTCTATTTTAAATAAACTAAAACAAAACTTACCTAAAAATAGTGAAACAAGTTCAGTAACTGAAGAAAATACAAGTGATAGACGTGTATTAATGGCATCAACAGTTGATTCTGAAAAACGTACTAATGTAAAAAATAGCACAAAAGGTAAAAAAAGTGTATTAAATATTAGACGCTAAAATAGTAAAAATTAGTATACATAAATTATAATTAAATAATTTATAATTATTTAATAGTAATTAAAATTTAATTTTTGAAAATAGTTGTGAAATAAAATTATTACTTTCAGGGGCAACTTTTAATAATTTATTATTAATTTTTTTTCTTGCATTTATATTTTCAGATGATGTTGCAAAATGTTCTACTGTACTTGGATTATATGATGAATGATCTAGTTTAGAACTATTTTCACGAAGATCTGATTTTTCATTTATATTAATTAATGTATTATCTGTTGATGTTGCTGACAATGGACTATTAATTTTTTCTTGTAATCTTTCTAATTTTTCATTTATTTCTTCACGTTTTTCTTCTAATTCTTTTTGTTTAGTTTCTTTTTCTTTTAATTGTTCTGCAAATTCAGATATACTTGAACTTTCTGCTTCTTGCTTTCTTTCCATTGCTTCTAATTTTAATGTTCTTTTCTTTTCTTGTTCCTTTCTATCTTTTTCATCTTTTTTTTGTTCTATTTTATCTCTTCTTTCTTTTTCTATTTCTGCTATACGACGCATTTTTCTAATGCGATCTTTTTGTTTATTTCTTTCAATTTCTTTTCTTCTTGCAGCAAGTGCTGATTTAGCAAATGAACTAGTAGTCATTGATATTCCGTTAGATTCTTCACTAGTTTCATCATCATCTGTTTCATCATCATTAGAACTTGTTTTTTCTTTTTTTGATTTCTTTGATGATTTTTTACTTTCATCAGATGAATCTGATTTATCTTTTTTTGATTTCTTTGATGATTTTTTACTTTTATCAGATGAATCTGATTTATCTTTTTTTGATTTTTTCTTATCTTTCTTAGAAGATTTCTTATCTTTCTTAGAAGATTTCTTAGAAGATTTCTTAGAAGATTTCTTAGAAGATTTCTTAGAAGATTTCTTAGAAGATTTCTTAGAGGATTTCTTAGAGGATTTCTTAGAGGATTTCTTAGAGGATTTCTTAGAAGATTTCTTAGATTTCTTCTTAGATGATTTCTTAGATTTCTTAGATTTCTTAGATTTCTTAGATTTCTTCTTAGATGATTTCTTAGATGATTTCTTAGGAGATTTCTTAGGAGATTTCTTAGGTGATGATTTAGGGGATGATTTAGGCATTTTCATACCTTTACCCCCGATCAAATATTGTAATGTTTTTTTTAATTCACTTAAATTATTTTCATCTGCAGTCTTTATTTCTAATCTATCTATGGTTTTTTGTCTACTTAGATTTAATTTTTCACATAGTTTTGAAAAATTATTAATTGTTTCTACTAAAACTTTTTTTTGATCAGAATCTAAATTTGAAAAATTATTTTTTTCAATATCCTCAAATATATTTTTTAATGTTGATCTATTAAGACTTTTACAAATGTTTTTAAATCTATGTAATATTAATTCTCCGGTGAGCATATATTATAACTTTATATAATTATTATATAAAAAGAAATCATTATAAATAAATATGGAACAATCAAATATTAAATCAACTGAAGTGAAAATACCTAAGAAACGTGGAAGAAAACCAACTGGTAAAATTTTTCAGATGGAAAAAGGAATTATAAAAAATGTAGATACAGATAATGAGTGTATCATCGCATATTTACCATTATCTCTTAATGATACTAAAGATTTAAACGATAATACTGAAAATATAATTGAGAAGATAAATCCAATTAAATCAAATATATCTATTATGCATGATTTAAAAAATATTATGTCGCATACTTCTGAATGTTCTACAGAAATAGATCAAGATAATCATAAAACTACAAAAAAACATGAAGATGATTTAGTTTTTAAACTTAGAACAAAGATAGAAGAATTAGAAAGATTATTGTATGATAATATAAAATTTGATAAATTAAATGAATTATGTTTTGATATGACTAATGGAAATGTAGATAATATTCACTGTTGGTGGTGCTGTCATGAATTTGATAATAAACCAATTGGTTTACCAGATAATTTTAAAGAAAATTTATATTATACATATGGTTATTTTTGTTCATTTAATTGTTCAAAAGCATATAATTTAGAACATTCGGATAATAAAACAGAAGAAAAAAACTGTTTATTATTATCTTTAAAAAGAAAATTAACAAATGATGATTCATTTATTAAACCAGCGAATCCTAGACAATCATTAAAAATATTTGGAGGACATCAAACTATTGATGAATTTAGAAAAGATTTTAAGATTTTAGATAAAACATCTATATTAATATATCCACCATCTAAACCTCATAAATTATATATTGAAGAAGAATATAAGCAAAAAGTAGTTAAATTTCAAAATCATGTTGATTATAAAGTAAAAAGATCTAAACCATTATCTAGAACTGCAAATAGTTTGAATCATTTATTAAAATTAAAATTAAAAGAATAAAGATAATAAAGTATTATTATATTAATTCTTATTTTACGGAGGTGATGAAAAACTTAGAGTACGATTTGGTACTGGAAATTGTACATGAGGATTTACAACTGCTGTCGGTGTAATATCACGAGGTGAACGAGATTGATTTCGAAATTCCATAGTTTCAGAAAGCATAATTGCTGACATAGCCTTAAAATCACGACAGCGTCCATCTAGTAGCATAGTTTTGAAATCTTCATATTCTGCAATTCCAACTGTAATTTGTTCATCTGAACCAAGTTCACCTGTCTTCTTTCCAATTAGATCCTGAATGAATGAATCATCTGCAAGTAGATTTACTTCATAGAGACTAATAAGTTCATCACACCCACCAGCTGATGGAAATCCACTTCCAAGAAGAAAAAGATCATCCTTTTGAATATCAATACCAGTTTCCTCTTTGATTTCCTTCACTGCTACACCATTTGCCTTTAGTGTTCCTGTAACTCCATCAAGCATACCAGCAGGAATTTCAATAAGATCACGTACACCAACTGCATTTCGTGGTTGACGTACGTAAACTACATATGTATTACCATCAAGCTTTGACTTAATCTTTAGAAGAACAGCAACTGCACCTCCACGGATAAATACTACACGCTTACAACGCATACCATTAAACGTTACATCTGTTGTAATATGGATAAGTCCTGGATTTTGACCAAACATAGTAATTGCATCAACATTCACATTATGATATGTAAATGCAGGATCTTGTTTAGTCTTCCAATCATTAAATTGTGGACTAGTAAGTACCTTCATAAAACTTTCCTGATTAATACCAGGACTATACGTAACAATATCATTTGAAATAGACATTTTATATTATTATATATAAATATAATAGCATAAATAAATAAATTTCAATTTTTTGACTTATATAAATTTCTTATTTCACCAATTATTTCCTCATCACTTTCATCTTCAGAATTATATTTCTTATTATCTGATTGATTAATATAATTTTGAATATTCAACATATCTAAAATAATTGTTGAAATATTATCTTTAACTAAATTACCATTATCTGAATATATTTTTATATCATTATCAGATTCATTTGTAGAAAAATAACTATATCCAGATTCTTTATCATTTACTGTTTTATCTTGTAAATCATCTACATACAATAATTCAGGCATATCAGCATATTCATCATGCTCTTCAATTGGAGGAGATAGTTCAGTATCTTCAATTGGTTTATTTGTATTATTTTCATTAAAATCTTCATATTCAATTAATTCAAAGTATCCAATAGCATATTTAATATTTTTATTGTCCATATTATTATACTATATGTAATATATAAATAAATTATTTTTTATTCAATTTTTAATGATTTATTAGATATATTATATAATAGTTTTCTTTATTTTAGTTAAATAATGATATGCTTGTAAGTAACAATCACATAAATCATCTTTCTTTTTATGTGTTTTTAAAAACTCTTTATGAGTATCGTCTATTAATGTTAAACATTTTCTTATTGCAAAATCTTTACCTTGTTTATATGTCATTTTACCAGGTTTTTCTTTTTCTTCTCCATCTACTTTCTCTTCAACTTTTTCCTCTACTTTCTTCTTCTTTTTTAAATCAAGTTTTAAGACTTTTTCATCTTCCATTCCTTCAACTGGTGATAATTTTAATTTCATACTTGGTGCAATTAAATGTATATCTTCTAATTCAAATCTTTTTTTATCTACAACACCTCTTATTAAATAATAAGCACATAATGTATCAGCAATAGCTTTCATTTTAGGATTCTTAAATGATGGTTGATTTTCAATTAAAACTGTATCAACATCAGATAATTCAGGTAATAAATCAAGTGCTGTAACAAGATTATATTTAAATTGTGCAGTACTTATTTTATCACAGGTTACATTTGTTTCTTTAATTTTATAATTTTTATTTTCAAAAGATTTTCTATGGACATTACATAAAAATTTATCAGCTATTTTACACTTGGCAGCTTTTTGACAAATTATACATTTATCATCTTTATTTACTTTTTCTGTACAAGGTTCTTTTAATTCTTCAACTTTCTTTTTATGTTCCTTACACAGTTTATATTTATAGAATAATAGATCTGCATTATTATCACAAAATGAACATTTATTATTAATATTTAATAAATCAATTACATCCCATTGTATAATTGTCATCTTTTCATCACAAATACAATAAGCTAAATTTTTAATACCAACATCATAAGAAATAAGTTTCATTTATAAACTATATAATATAAATCACATTTATATTGAATAATTTAAACATAAATTTATTAATAATATATGAATCAATTAATTAACATAAAAAAAGGAGATAAGTATAAAATAAAAGCAAAAAATGGTGAATATGCTTTAGTAAAACCTTTTTATGATGCTCTTCATTCAGAATATCATAGAGGTGATAAACTTTTTTGGAGAGATCCACCTGGATCATATAGAATATATAATGATACATTATGTGTAATTGATGAAGTATTAATTGAAATACCACATTCAACATATAATAATGATTTTTGGATATCAGTATTATTTGATGATGGTACAAAAGATGTATTAAGAATGAGTGATTTAGAAGAAATTATAAAAATAATAATATAAATTAAAAATGATCTCTACAAACTGGAATATATTCATCTCCAGCACCAACACATATTTGACCTTCATTTTGAATTAATCTTTTACTAAATATTGCAGGAGTTTCATCCATACAAATTTTACAACATGCTTTTAACATTTCAACATCATCACATAGTGGCAATAGTTTATGAATATCACCAAAATTCATTTGATTACTATCTCCATTTAATCCAACAACAAAAATAGTTTTATTATCAGAAAGAGCCTTTTTAACAAAATCATAAAGATCAGTAAAAAATTGTCCTTCTTCAATAAAAATTACTTTTGAATCATTATATTGAATATCCCAATCTGAATTAGTAAATACATCAAAAATACTTGATAAAGATATACAAGGTTCAGAATCTTTATTATGCGACACAATTTCATCAGCATCTGAATATCTTTTATCAATAGAATGTTTGAGAATCATTACTTTATAATTAATAATTTTATATTTACGAATAAGTTCAAGTAGTTTGGTAGATTTACCAGAAAACATTGGTCCTAGAATTAATTTTAAATATCCCATTTGGTTATATAAAATTAATAATATATATAAGAAGAAATTTATAAAATCAATTTTTTAAAATAAAATTGATAATTCTTTATGTTAATATAAAGAAATAATAATATAAAAGTATATGACCATTAATATTCCATCTGATTCCTTTGGCTTTGATCAAATTCCTAAAAATGTAAGTGTTTCAACAACAGGAGTTACTTTTGAGCTAGGAGTAAATGTAAATCTAAAATATATCTTCAAATTGGTCAAATTGAATGATATATTATTAGGAATGAAATATAAGAATGAAGTAAAACAAACTGAAGAAATTAATATGAAGATATCTGAAAAAACATTTAATAATCAGTTAACAATGAAATTAAAAATTGCTGAAGATAAGTGTATTAGTGTTAAGATCTTTTTAAATGGTTCTATTCAAATTGCTGGATCTAAATCAATCGAACAAATTAATTCAGGTATAAATCATTTAATTAAAATATTAAAGAAAAAATATTATGTAGAAAGTTTAGGAGAAGAAATTAGATTAGTAGATAGTTATAATTTTGCAATCAAAGATTTTAAAATTAATATGATTAATAGTAACTTTTATGTAAACTACAAAATCAATATTGAAAATTTATATCCTTTAATTACAAAAAAAGGTGTAAAAGCAAGATTTGAACCTTTATCTCATAGATGTGTAAATATTAAATTTGTTCCTGAAAATGCAAATGAAAAAGATAAACCAATCTCAATCTTTGTATTTGAAAGTGGTAGTATAATTATTACTGGTGCAAGAAATGGTAATAATATAAAAACTGCATATGAATTTATAACTAATACATTAGATGAAAATAGTTTTATTATTAAAAGAAAAGATATTAAATTATATATGAATGTTTAAATAAATTTATAAAAATAAATTTATTTAATTAGTTTCAATATTATTACTGGGAATATGGACGTTGCGATATAATTTTTCTGGTTTATTTCCATATTTTTGATATGCATTATTAATTAATTCATTATTTTGTAATACTTCTGCTACACTGCTTTCTATTCTATCACTAACTGATGGATATTTTTTTAATTTATTAAGTTGATATACAATTTTATCATCTAAATTCATATCATCTGTTACATTACTTCTTAGTCCAACAGATGGAGGATTGACTCTAGTCCAATTATTATTAATATCTCTTTCCTTAGAATTTTGTGAACCATGTGTCATTGTACTTATTCCTTCATTCCATCCACTATATGTTAATGTTCTACCTTCAGTTACATCTTCTCTTGAACTATGTGTTGTCATTGCATTTGCATCTGATCTTGCTCTTAACTCTGTTGTATCCTTACGATTAGAAGGTCCATTATAATCATCATAATTTACAATTTGTCGTAAAGTAGAATTTGATGGTTGAGTATTATATTGATGTACCTTTCTTACACTTCCATGTGCAGGATTTTCTTGAGGTGTGTCGCCGGTAATTTGTCTAAATGTTGGATTAGAAGGTTGAGTATTATATTGATGTCCTTTTTTAACAGAACCAAAACCTGGATTTTCTTGGGGAGTTTCTGCGGTATTTTGTCTCATTGTTGGATTAGTTGGTTGAACATTATATTGATTTACTTTTTTAATACCGCCGTGTGCGGGACCATCTTGTACTGTTTCAGCAGTTAGTTGTCTTAATGTTGTATTAGCTGGTTGAGTATTAAATTGATTTACATTTTTAACATATCCGTGTGCTGGTCCATCTTGTACAGTTTCAGCAGTTGTTTGTCTTAATGTTGAATTAGTTGGTTGAGTATTAAATTGATTTACATTTCTAATATCACCATACATAGGTCCATCTTGTGCAGTTTCAGCAGTTGTTTGCCTTAAATTTGATTTTGTTGGTTGTAAATTAAATTGATTTCCTTTTCTAACATCGCCATACATAGGTCCATCTTGAAAAGTTTCAGCAGTTGTTTGTCTTAAATTTGATTTTGTTGGTTGTAAATTAAATTGGTTTCCTTTTTTAACATCTCCATATGCATGCCCATCTTGTATAGTTTCGGCAGTTGTTTGTCTTAAATTTGATTTTGTTGGTTGAGTATTAAATTGATTTACCTTTCTAACATCTCCATATGCATGACCATCTTGTACAGTTTCAGCGGTTGTTTGTCTTAATGTTGAATTTGATGGTTGAGTATTAAATTGATTTACCTTTCTTGTATCTCCATATGCATGACCATCTTGTGCAGTTTCTGCAGTTGTTTGTCTTAATGTTGAATTTGATGGTTGAGTATTAAATTGATTTACCTTTCTTGTATCTCCATATGCATGACCATCTTGTGCAGTTTCTGCAGTTGTTTGTCTTAATGTTGAATTTGATGCTTGAGTATTAAATTGATGTACTTTTCTCATGTCTCCTCCTGCAGGACCATCGTACATATTTTCACCAGTTTCAGTTCTTTGATTATCAAGTAAATAATATGATGGTAAATTACTATTGTAACGACTATCTTGTGTTGGACCAGCTGATTGATATCCATCAAATTGAAGTTTGTGTGGTTCTCTCTTTTTTCCATCTGAATTAAATGGACCAGCAAATGAACCAGTTGCAACTGATGCACCATTTTTGAGTTCCATTGAAAATTCACGTTTTTGATTTTTTGCAATTTGTTCAGGATTATTTGCAGGAGCTGATACTGCACCCATACCACCACCGTGCATATATTCATCAACTTCCCAAGCTTTCTCTGGTCTTCTTTTAGCAACATTAGGATCAATAGGTTGTTTTTGTCCTTTCATACCAGGAATTACTATACCAGCATTTGATTTTTGCATTCTATTACCAACACGTTGAAAATCAATATTAACTTCAGGTGCTCTATATGTATCGTGAAATCCAACTTTACTTTCTTCATTATAACCTAGTGCTAAACCAGGTTGAACTTTTATTGGTTGAAATGGTCTTTCACCACTACGACTTATACCTGGAATATATCTATCTTTTATATTATCGGTATACGTAGGAGCACCATTAACAAAATGTAGATCTTTTGTAGGTGAAAAGAAAGGAGGTGGTGATTCTTTAGGATAATAATTTTTAGATGAACCAGTAAATAATTCCATTCTAGTTAAATTATTATTTGCATTGATTTCATTAATCATTTTTCCATCCATATTTTCTACAACATCATCTCTTTTTCTGTGAAATGGTTGCATATTATTATGTTTTAATTCATCCTTTTTAAAAATACCATATGTCATATCTGCATCTTCTTGGAATGGTGTCCAATTTTCTGTTATTTTTAATTGACATCCATCTCCTACAGGATCAGTTTTATCAATTTTACCAAATTGATATTGTTCATCTAAAGTAGGTAATTTTTTTGGTGTCTTACATATATCTAATCTTCCAGGAATAGGATATTTTTCTTTATTATATTCTTCTCCAACACCAGGCATTTGATTATAAAAAGATGGAATAACATTTGTTATCTCAGGAATAGCCGAAAGATCTTTTATTTTTTTAACTCTTTTTTCATATTTTTTTGAAATATTCTTTAAATCATCATTTATATATGATCTGTTATTAAAAAAAGCAAATTTTTCTTTATTTTTATTACCTTTTCCACTATTGTAATCTTTAGTAAGATTTTGATTTAATATAGTGCCTAAATATGTAAGCCCTGTTACTGCTAATAATTCCATTATTACTATATATAATAATAAAATATTAAAAAAACTAAATTTATTATGCGTTAACTCTTATCTTTTTATTAAAATCATCTAAGATTTTCTTAGTTTCATATCTACTTTGAACACCAAAACGATCTTTATCATTTCTAACTTTATTACCATAGAATACCCATTCTTTTGGATCAATTATTGTATCATACCAACGATTATAATCAGCATATGTATAATCTTTAGTATTTGAATCTAATCTTGAATGTTTATAATCTAAATAGTTATTACATAATTTATTATTTGGAATAAAATCCATGTATGCTTTTTTTAAAGCTGCATTTTTAACTGCTAATAAATTAGCAGGTGTGCATTTAGTACTATCCCATCCTCTGTCACTTAATATAGATTCAACTTCTGTTCTCTTTACCATATTTCCTGCATCAAATTCACCAGTTGATCCAATTCTAGATGGTCTATTTGAACGTGGTCCAAGTGCAGAATGGCATGCTGAATCATTTTTCCATTCATTTGTAAATAAACGGTAATTACCGGGGGCAATTTCTTGTTTTACAACTTCGGAGAAATAACAATCATCATATAATCTTTTTGAAAAATGTCCTGACATTTAATATATAATATATTTAGAAAATATATTATAAAATAATTAAAATTTAAAGTATTTTTAAAATCCTTTGGATCCGGGCATTTTCATATTAGTAGGTACAATATCTCTATCACATAAATATGGGGTAACAACTACATTGTTTTTACAACCATTGTGTGCATTGGATTTTTTACCATTATTACCAGTATATGCACATCCAATATATTTTTCAGTTGCACATTTAGTTAATGGAATAGTTCTGAATTGTAATTCAGATTCTACATCGGTACGTGTAGAAATAGAAGTCCAGTTATTTGGGATTTTAGCACCAGTATTTTTTTTGCATGTTATTTTATTTTCAAATTTACCACCATATAATTCATAAAATAATGGTTCGACAGAAGTCATTGTTCTTTGTTTAAAAGCACAATCATCATATAAAGTTCTATTAAAGATACCTGACATTATTTATATAATTAGAAAAGATAAAAATATCAGTAAATTATAAAATCTATATTTAATTTTATAATTTTTGTATTTAATTTTAAACATAGTCTATTTATTAACTATATGTTTACTTCTTGCATTCTTGTAATTTATATATCTAGTATCTATACCTTGTTTTGGAAATGGTAATTCTTCTCTATTAACAACAAAATAATCTTTTTCCAATTCTTGTTCACGTGTATATTCATATCCTCTAACATCAAAATTATTTACTCTTGATTCATCACCTAAATATACATCATTAATTCTATCAACTACTCCAATACCAGTTCCGAAGGTTTGGAGTGGGGGTTGTAAATGTTCTGAATAATCTAAATTCATTTTTCTTGTTGCACTTTTAAATGTAAATACTTGACCAGCATGTTTAACTGATTTATCAAAATCTTGTAATACTGATAATTTATCATATTTTGCATTTAACATTACATCTGAACCATCTGTTAATTTTTTATAATCAATTGGTGCATATTTTCCAACATCTAATGCCATTTCATGTAATTTTTTTGGATCATGTATTCCATATCTCAATTCAGTTTCTAATGGAGTATTTAATTCTTGATTGTTTTTTGTCATAGGATACACACCAACTGTTGAAACAACAGTATCTTTAATTTTTTTCAATTTATTATTTTTATCTGCGTCTTGAAGAGAATCATAATTAAAATTAGTATTAATATATTTTAATTTTTTTCTTTGTTCAGGATATAAATCTTTTGATGATTTTATATTGTTCATAATATATTATAATATATAAATTAAATTCTTATTTAAACAAAAAAAATTAAATTAATAATGGATAATAATTTAATTGATTTAGCTAAATTAATTTTTAACGAAGAACCAAAACAACCATATTCTATTCAAATGCAATATGATAATTACGAATCAATCGAAAGTTTATTTGAAGTATTATTGCATCTATTTATATATGGTTATAAAATTAAACAATTAAATCTCTCAAATATTAATGATTTAAAAGATTATTTTAAAGCAATTGGTGTTAACTTTAAATTAGAAATTATAGAATATTCAGAATATGAATTTGTAGCAAATCCTAAATATTTAACAAGATATTGTAATATAAGTTATCAATGTTTTGATAATTATGATCTAGATAAATTAGGATTTTTTTTATCAAGAAATTATAAATCAGTTGAAACAATAGATAAATTAACAGCATGCTATATTCATGAAATTCCAAATGATTTTAATCAATCATTTATCAGTTTTATAAGTTTTGATTTTAAGGTAGATTATTAATTTATCTATATTTGAAATCTTGAACTATTCTACAATTTAATCCATCATATTTACAGTTATTATCTTTTTCATTATATGTCATACCTATAAAGTTTAAAAAATCTTTATATTTATTTGGAACAGTTGTTACATTATTAGTTTGATAATATATTTGTCCTGTATTTTTTTCAAAAACATCTTTAGTATTTCTTTTTAAATTATGATAGTATTTATTTAATTTTTCATCTTCACTTACATCACATGCTTCAAGACCATCTTGAACTAAAAGAGGATTCATAAAAGGATTATCAATTGTAGGTTTTCTACAGTTTTTAAAATTAAAAAACTCTTTTTTATTATATGTTAATTTTATAAATATTAAAAATATTAAAATAATTAATGATAATGTCATAAATGGTGATGATATAAAATAAAATAATGTAGTTAAATATATAACAAACATAATTATTTTATCTAGTTTTTCATCAATAGTATCACTTTGTTTAAATATAAAATCAATGTAATATTTTTTAAAAAAAATTATTATATCATTTAATTTTTTAATATAATTTTCCATATAATAATTAATATAATTATTATATAATTTTATTTCTATAATTTAATCCATATCAAGAGTTTTATCTTTTAAGTATTCTTCTAAATCTTTTAATTGTTCATCATTTAATGGTTTAACTTCTTTTTTCTTCTTTTCTTCTTCAACCATCTTTTCTAAATAATCTGCACCTGTCTTTTCAATTACACTTGCCATCATTTCATCAAATTTACCACCCATCATTTTATTTAATGATTCTCCTAATTTACCTCCTAGACCTTCAGATAATCCACTTAATCCACCCATTCCAGCTAATCCAGCTAATCCTTCTAATCCACCCATTCCAGACAACCCACCTAAGTTATCTTTATCCATTTTAATATTTGATGTATCTAAGAAATTATTAATGTCTGGTAAATTTAATCCTTCTAATTTAGATATATCTATTTTTTTTGTAATTTCTTCTGGATTACTTAATATTTCTGGCACTGCACTTAAAAATGATGAAAAATCTATTTCTCCAGATTCAAACATCTTTGAGTAATCTTTTGCTAATCCTTGTAAGTTATTCATTAAAGATTCACTTGGATTTGATGCTTTACTAATTTCTGCCATATTATCAGTTAATTTTGAAATCATATCAGTAATTAAATTTGTTGCTGTTTTCTTAGATTCTGGTGTACAATTTTCTTTTAATTTTTCAAACATACTATTAACATCCATGTTTTTTAAATCTCCGTCTAAGTTCTCAAATAATTTACCTAAACTTCCACCACCTAATGATTTAGTTAAATTTTCCAATGTAATATCATCTTTTTTTTCTAATGATTCTTCAATTGATAAATAAATTAATGTTATATTATCCCATATTTTTTCAATTACTTCTTCTCTTTCTTCACTCTTAAAATAAGCATATAAATTTATTTTTGGCAGAATTTCTGTATTTTTATTATTATAAAATAATAATTTATTTCTCTTTAATAAATAATTTTTAATTTTTTCTTCACTTTTAATAGCTTTATAAAAGCGTCTAATTCTTTCAGATATTTTTGATTTATCTATTGTACATTTATCATTGCTACAACCATTGTAATAATCAAGTAAATTATGATAAATTTCAGTTGTTTGATCACTAATTTTTAATTCTTCGCTAGTCATATAATTATCTTTTATATATTTATTCTTAAGTTAACTTATTTTTTCTTATATATAATTTTTTACTTATTTGATAATGTAAAATATCTAGCACCAATATAACATAATATATTTAAATAATAGAAAAACATATCTTGTTCTTTCTTTGATAATTTTTGAAATAATTTTTTAAATTTAAAAATTTTTGATACTACAGATGTTCCTTCAAATTTTGATGTAGATGTATTTTCATTCATGAAAAATTCTATATCTTTTGTTTTAATTTTATCATAATATTCTAATACATTGATATTAAATTGATCAATCACTAATGTTTGTTGAATTTTTACAACATCTCTGAATACATTAAAACAATGGGTTAAATCTTCATCATTTTTAATAATTGATGTTAATTGTTTTAATAAATCATATAAAAAATCATTAAATAAGTTTATTAATTCTTGTGATGATAATGCATCAATTTCTGAACTATCAAATTCTTCCATTAAATAATATAATCATATAAATATTTTTTTAAGTCATAAATAACATACTTTTTAACTATACCATTTTTATATTTTTTTTTATAAAATAATATATGGAAATAAATAATTTGGATAAACATCGTGCTGATAAATATAAAACAAAATATTTAAATTCAAAACCAACTGATAAATCATATCCAATTATTACACCTTACAATACTGATTATTTAGATGTAGGTGATAATCATAAAATATATTATGAACAATCGGGTAAAAATGATGGAATTCCATGTTTATTTCTACATGGTGGACCTGGATCTGGATTAATAAATAAATATATATCATTTTTTAATACTGATAAGATTCGTGTAATTGGTTTTGATCAAAGAGGATGTGGTAGATCAGTACCAATTGCTTCAATTGAACATAATACAACATGGGATTTAATAAAAGATATTGAAAAATTAAGAGAACATTTAAAAATAGATAAATGGTTTGTTATAGGCGGATCATGGGGATCTACACTAACACTTGTATATGCAATTAATTATCCAGAAAAAGTATTAGGTATGTCAATTTCTGGTGTATGCTTATTAAGACAAACTGAAATTGATTGGTTATATAAAAAAGGAGGTGCTTCTAATATGAATCCAGAATTTTGGGAAGAGTTTGAAAACTTTATACCAGAAAATGAAAGAAATAATCTAGTAGATGCATATTATAAAAGACTATGTTCTGATAATTCTAATATTAAAATGAAAGCAGCAGATATATGGCAGAGATGGGAAGCATCAATGGTATCATTTAAGGAACCATATATAAAAGATAATAATAGAGAGGTTAATAATAAGATTTTAGCAGTATCTATTCTTGAGTGTCATTATTTTAAAAATAAAGCATTCTTTCCCAACGATAATTATATTTTAGATAACATATCTAAAATTAATAATATTCCACTTTATATTGTTCAAGGAAAATATGATATTATTTGTCCTGTAGAATCAGCATATAAATTAAATAAAGCATTGCCAAAATCAAAATTAACTATTGTTACATTATGTGGACATGATAGATATGAAATTCCTGGTAAGAATCATGTAATAGATTCAATAAATGAAATGACTAAATTATCTACAATTTAAATAAACTTTTTGGTGCTAACCTGAAGTGCTATAATAAAAGTTAAGAGATCTTCTAAAGAAGTGCTATTAACTTTGGTAGTTCATGGTAGAATTTTATATTTTTTTATTAATAAATATATGGAACAAAATAATTTGGATAAACAAAAAAGTAAAAATTATGATAATAAATATTTAAACTTAAATTTAATTGATAAATCATATCCAATTGTTAAACCATATAACAGTGGTCTATTAGATGTAGGAGATAATCATAAAATATATTTTGAAGAATCTGGTAAAAAAGATGGTATTCCATTTTTATATTTACATGGTGGTCCAGGAGGAGGGTTGTCAAAGAAATATACATCATTATTTGATACTAATAAAATTAGAGTAATTGGATTTGATCAAAGAGGATGTGGTAGATCACTACCATTTTTATCAATTAAAAATAATACAACATGGGACTTAATAAAAGATATAGAAAAATTAAGAAAATATTTAGAGATAGATAGTTGGTTCGTTATTGGTGGATCATGGGGATCTACATTAGCACTTGTATATGCAATTAATTATCCTAAAAAGATATTAGGAATGTTAATTACAGGAGTCTGTTTATTAAGACAGACTGAAATTGATTGGTTGTATAAAAAAGGAGGTGCTTCAAATATAAATCCAGAATTATGGGATAAATTTGAAAAATTTATTCCTATAAACGAACGTAATGATTTAGTGTCGGCATATTATAAAAGATTAACTTCAAATGATTATAAAATTAAATTAGAAGCAGCAAAAATATGGCAAAAATGGGAATCAACAATGGTTCATTTTTATCAAAATAAAATTTATAAAAATAAAGCAAAAAATAATAATAAGATTTTAGCATTATCTATTATGGAATGTCATTATTTAAAAAATAAAGCATTTTTTCCAAATGATAATTATATTTTAGATAATATTTCAAGAATTAAAAATATACCTCTTTTTATAGTTCAAGGAAGATATGATCTTATTTGTCCAATAGAATCAGCATATAGATTAAATAAATTATTACCAAAATCAAAATTAAGTATTGTCACATTTGCCGGTCATTCAACAAATGAACTCCCACAAAAAAATTATATAATAGATAAAATAAATAAATTAATTAAAATAAATAAAAAAATAGAATCAACAGATGTTATATTATCAGGATATAGCAAATATGATAAAAATTTTATTTTATATTAAATTATCTTCTACCATTTAAATGCATTCTTAATTGTCTATTACGATTAAGTATCATATCTTTTAATTCATTAGTTGTAGTTTTTTCATCTAATTTTTTATCTCCATTAAAATCTGTAATTATATCAATTTTATTTGTATCATCAATTGAATCTAATGTTCTACAAATATTTTCTATATTTTTTCCATCTTCTATAAATGTATATTCATCTGATATTTTATTAAACTCCTTATTAACACCTGTTTTATCTAGGTCATTTATAATTGGTTTCATTTGAATTATTTTATTTGATATATTATTTGTTTGTTGATTAAAAAATTTTATATTTTCTAAATAGGATATTGCATATTCACGTTCTAATGGTTTTATTATATTTTTAACTATAATAAAAGGAACATCATAATCTTTTAATTCATTCGGAATTTTTATAGAATTTATATTAAGTACTCTAAATGTATCACCTATTAGAGATAATAATTTATTTGATAAATCACAATTATCTTTAACAAAAAGTAAATTTTTTTTCTCCATAAATAATATTTATATATTTAAATATTATAATGAACGTAGTTGAGAAATATTTAGAAAAATTCAATCAATGTATAATATTATTAAGTGGCTTTGAACAATTGCATCTAACAGAATATGCTAAAACTTTAGCAGAAAATTTAAATTTTGAATTAATTAAATTTGATCATGAAAATTATAATATTTTAAATAATGAAGTAAATAAATATGCAAAAAAAGGAGTAGTTGCATACGGTTTATCTTTTGAAAAAGATAAATTAAATTTTAAAACAACATATCATATATCTTTATCTGGGCCAAAATCATTAATTAATGATGATAAGAAATATCAAACTTATACCGATAATATTAAAAATAGTTTTATTAATAAATTTAAAAATATTAAAGATTTAGATTATCATGATGAAATATATGAAGATATATTTAATATATGTATAGATATCATCATGAAAAAAGTATATGGTGATAGATATGAAGAAGTTCAAAAAGAATATGCTAAATTAACTGAAAAAGAAAAGTTTGATACTCCTAAGAAATCAGAAGATTCTGAACAAAAAGATCCTGATGAAAGTGAAGTTTCGGTTGGTGGTAAAAGAAATAAAAAAAATAAAAGAATAGTAATTGGCTCTAGATTATTAATGCAACGTATTAGATTATAAATTTATTTGTATCTCTTTATTATTCGATCTATTATTTCAGTTGTTGAAATTGTATTTGTATATGGAATTGATTTAATCATACCTAATTTAAATGGAATTTCATACATTATACTTATTTCTTCATCAGTTCTGTTATTTGGAATAAATATATAATCTATTTTATATAAATCAATATATTCTTTAGTTACTTTAAGTGGTGCATTTGGTATTACCTTATCTATATATTTACAAGATTCAATAACTTTAATTCTTTCTTCCATAGTTAAAATAGGCATTCTTTTATATGATTCAACTACTTCATCATTATGTATTCCTATATATACTAAATCACCAGCTTTTTTTTGTAAATATATATTTTTTATATATTCAGAGTGTCCAAAATGATATAAATCTGCTACCATGTCTGCATAAAATATCATTATAATAATTATAATGATATTTTTTTATATTAAAAATTGAAATACATATATTATATTAATATATTAAGTTATTATATAATATAATGTCTAAAGATGAGATAATTAATACTATAAAAGATTATTTATATAAAAGTGAAAATACTAAATCAAATCTTCAAATACAAATGGATACAATAATTGAATTATTTGATTATATAATAACAATACCATCATTTTTAAAAGAAAATGATAACTTTTTAAATACTGTAATTAAAAAGTTAGATGAATTTAAAAATCATCATATTTTAAATAATATAAATGATAATAGAATTAATAATCGTGAATTTATATTTTATAAATTTGAAAAATATAGTAAATATTTTGATAATATAAAAAAACCTATTAATCCTATTAAAATAATAATTTAATTTATTTTATTTATTTTATTTAATTCCCATTAATCTATTCGATTATTTAATTTTATCATATAAAATTAAATTTATGTAATTTATAATTATATCTTATTATGATATTAATATTTTATAATAAAAAGTAGTTATAAAAATAAAAACTTTTTAATAACTATTAATTAAAAATTGAATTTCTAATTAATTTAAATAAATATCAATTGTATTATATAATTATGGATATTAAACTTAAAATTAAGAATCATCAGAAATCTACTAATAATTTTCATGATAATCAATTAAATATAATATTAAGTGGTAAAGATATAAATAATGTAATCGTAAATACATTACGAAGATCTTTAATGTCATCAATACCAATTTATGCATTTCATCACGATGATATGACTTTTGATGTAAATACATCAATATTTAATAATGATATGTTAAAAGATAGATTTAGAAATATACCAATATTTAATATTGATAATGATGAATCAACAGTAGCTAAATTTGATGATTTAGAGACTTTAAAAAATAGAATTACTGATAAAGCAAATAATTTAACTATGTTTATTAATATTAAAAATAATAAAGAATCAATATTAAATGTTACCACAGATGATGCAGTTTTTTATTATAAAGGTAAACAAATTTCATCGCCTTACAAGAAGCCTTTACTTTTAGTAAAATTAAAGAAAGGTCATGAATTAAAATGTACTTGTATAAGTAGTTTAAATATTGGAAAAAATGATGGTATATATAATGGATCAATGGCATATCATTATTATGATGAAGCACATCCAAATAATTTTGAACTTGAAATATTTAGTAATAGACAAGTAGATGAACTTGAATTATTAAAAAGATCATGTAAAATAATAATAAATAAATGTTCTAAATTAGAACAACTAATTATATCTAATTTAGAAAAAGAAGAAAATATAGAGGTTTTAAATAAAGGATTATTAAAATTACAAAATGAAAATGCAACTATTGGAACTTTAATTTCATATTATCTACAGGATCAAAAAGGAATTGAATATGGTGGTTTTAATATCCCATTTTTATATTTAAATGAAATTTTAATTAGATATAGAACTGACGGAAAGGACATTAAAGATATCATAAAGAAAACATTTACTCAAATTAAAGGTATATTCTCTCACATAGAGAAAGAAATTAAATAATTTCGAAAAGTTTTAATAAAATTATAAAAATTTTATTAAAAATCTTGTTTTTTTATTTTATATCATAACCTTATCTTATTTTATTTATAAGTAAAAAAATAGATACCTTATTTTTATTTTTTATTAATTTTTCAAAAAAAAAGGGTCGGCGGCCGAAAAATTATTTTTCAATTATTTCAAAGTTTTGGACAGTGAAAATTTCTCTCACTCCTTCACTTTTGGATAAGCTTATCCAAAAGTTATTTATGCTATTCTTTTTCTTACAATTTCCTCTTATTTAGTGGTTTTCTTATCAGTCTTTTGGATTATCCAAAAGTTTATCCAAAAAATTATTTTAAGGGTAAAATATAAATAAATAAAATAAATAAGCAATAAAAAAGGTTGAATAAAAAAAACTTATCCAAAAGATAAAAAGACAATTTTTGATAACTTTTGGATAAATTTTTGGATAATCCAAAAGAAAGACCTATATTTTTTATTAAATTAATCTTAACATGTATTTTTATACTATAATTATTTTTATTAAAAATACTATGATATAATCTTTTAGATAATCTAAAAGAAAGAATATACATGATTATTACACCATAAAATATACATGATTTGTAATTAGTGATAATAAAATAGTTCATTTATCCAAAAAATTATCCAAAAAAATATATAGTTATTATATGAGTGAATATAAATGTAATATATGTGAACAATTATTTAAAACAAAACAGAATTTATTAAAGCATCAAAATAAGATATTTAAGTGTAATTATAAAACAGCACATCAATGTACAAAGTGTTTAAAATATTTTAGAAATCAATCAAGCTTGTCAAAACATTCAGATAATAAAATATGTGATAAATTAGATATTATTACATTAAATACAAATAATATTATATTAAAAAATAATATAAAAATAGATGATGCTAAAAATGCAGTTAGATCTATAATGATTAGTTCTGATTCAAATGAAATGAAAATAAAATTATTATCAAAATTACATGTATCACTAACCTTAGATTATTTATTACCAATATTTGATTCAAACTTAGATATTGAAGGAAAAATATCATTCATAAATACAATATTACATAATCATGATATGAATGGAACAACAAATATAAATAATGGTACAATAAATACGGCAAACAATACAAATAATAATATAACAAATAATATTCAGATAAATAATTTTGGTCAAGAAAAACTAGATTATCTAGATAATGAATATTTTGCAAATTTAATAATGAATCAGCATATTGAAAAAGGATATGTTCAATTAATTAAGGATATATATTTAAATAAAAATCATCCTGAAAATAATACAGTTAAAGTTGAAAATTTAAATAATAAATATGCACATGTTTATAATAATGATAAATGGGATACAGTTTTAAAGAGTGATCTTAAAGAATTACTTCATAAGAAAAATTATACTATTCTTAAGATGCATTATGATAAATTAAAGAAATCTATGAGTCTACCTAAAAAAGAAGAAACTATTGCTTTCTTAAAGAGAGATGAAACAGGCGATCCACATATGATGTATGTAATAGATAAAATAATATTATTATTTTATAATGGAGATGAAGGGTTAGAAAAAGATAAGATTAATAAAAATATTATTTAATATTTTTTACATATTTTTAGCATTTTCAAAAATATATAACCATAATCTTTCTAATATATATCCCTGACGGCCACCTTGGGGATGAAATCTTAGTAATTGATTAATTAAATTATTATATATATCAATATTATATTTTAATATATATTTTTTATGGACTGAAAATAAAGCACATAATGTAAAATATACATTATTTAAGTCATTTTTATATGGAAAATTTGAATGTGTTAAAAATAATTCAAATAGTGTATATTTTTTTAAATCATCTTTATAATCATGAACTGCCTCATTGTTTAAATGATCAACTCCTTTATCATAAAAATATGTAGATCTCATATTACCATCTATTTTTATAATCATATATTTTAAACCATAGTCAGTAATAGTTTGATATCTATCAATTGTACTCTGAGGTGGTAAATTATCTTTAATAAAATATTGTTTACCTAAAGGTTGAATATCTAAAAAATTAAAATAATTATCAATTCCATATAAGATAGTTTCATTATGATCAAATGGATTACCTTGAATAAATATATTATAATTTGATAAATTATTATATTCATTTTTCATATGATATAAATAAGTGTGACCCTCGCGGCCAATATTATTTATATTTTTTATATTAATAAAATTTGGTATATCATTATTTCCTTTATTATATATAATTGCTATATCATTATATGCTAATGCCCATTCTATATTTTCATGATATCTTGCAATAATTAAATTAACATCATCTTTATTAAATTTTGATCCAATATAATCAATATAATAAATATTATTTATGAATTGTTTAATATTCCATTTTGTATATTTATTTTTTGATGTATATAAAAAAACATTATTATTTTTATTTGGAGCACCCAAATACTGTGTACCATATTCTTGTCTACACTCATTTTTTATATAAAATGAATTATCATTATCTGATTTTTCAATAATCCAATTTGTAATATCATTTTTATCAAAAAATACATAATTTTTATTATTATCTGTATTGAGATATGTATTATTTAATATATCTTTATTATTAAAGATATTATAATACATTATTTTAATTGGTTCATTATATTTAAAATTATCAATAATAAAATATTGATTATTATTAATATTAAACATTAATTATTTAATAATAATTGATTATTAAATAATATTTATATATTCAACAATTTGTTTATTTTATTTAATGTTAATAAACCTTTTGTATATAATAAATCATCTGTACTATTTTGTAGTGTATATACAAATATTATTAAATATAATTTTTTAATTGAATTAGCTAATATAAGATTTATATTATTTTTATTATTATTCCATTCAAAATTATGATATATTTGTATATCTGTTTGATCATATTTAATATTATTATTTTCATTATGTTTACGATCAAAATGTATTAATTGAATATATTTATTTAAAATATCAATAAAATTTAAATTATTGAATGATTCTAATATTTCATTTTTATCTATATGGTCAAGATTCTCATTACCAAAATTATTTAATTTATTATTGTGTAAAATATTAGTAATTAATTCATATTTTTCTTTATCATCTAAATTTGAATTAAAAATAATATTTCTAACTTCTAATTTTTTATTACATAATTTTGTTAGTTTTTCATATTTAATAGAATCTGGACTATTTGATAAAATAATATTTTTTATTAAATGAATTTTATTATTTTCATATAAATTATCAATGTTATTAATACATAAATTTTTTACATATTGAGTTACAAAATATTTTATATTATTTTCATCAGCTTCAAAATAATATTTTTTATCATATCTATTAAATTTATTACAAAGTTCATTATTTAATAATTTTAAATTAATTAATTTATTTTCATCTTTAATTAATAAAATAATATTATGATTTTTATTTATTCTTTCAATAGATTTTAATAAACCTATTTTATAAATAGGTTTATTTAAGAATTCTTTTTTTTGTATTAAGTACAAATAATTCATATTTTATATTATTAAATTAATAATTACTTTTTATATCTATTTATATTTAATGAATTAATAATGCTATTAATTCAATCTTTTTCGAGTAGTTCAAGTTCATCCTCAGTATTGAGTTCGTCATTTTCTGATTCTGCATCATCTTCTGAATCTTCAACATCTTCTGATTCTTTTACATTTTCAAGTAGTTCATTTTCAAGTTCATCTTCATCTTCTTCTCTTTCAAGTTCTCTTTCAAGTGCTTCAACTACAGATTCATCTTCAGATGTTTCACTTTCATTATCATCGAATTCTTCTGATTCTTCTCCAGCTGCATGAAGTTCATCTTCAAGTTCATCTTCTGATGGTTGTTTTACAACAAAACCATCGTCTGATACATAACCATTTAGGCGGGCTCTCTTAGTAGTAGATTCAAAACGTGTTGTTTGCATATTATAATATACTCTAGAGTTATTATAGCCAAAATAAATAAATATCAATTTTTTTAATGGATTAGATATAAAAATATATTAATAATTGAGGATTATGTTCTTTTTTAATAATATAATATTCCCATTATTATTTCCAATAAGAGTTTTTGCTTTTTTATTATTATCACTATTATCAATAATTATTCCACAATGTTTGTTTGAAAAGATATTTAAATATGGTAATCTAATAATTTTAGTATCATTGGGAATTTATCCTAAAAATATTATTGATATGCGTACAAATAAAATTAATACAAAAATAATAGTTTTTCAACATAGAACTTTTGCTGATTGCTTTATAATTAATTATGTATTTGGTCCAATTGGTTATGTTTTTAGAAATATTTTTAAGAATAATTTATTAATTAATTCATATATTCGTAAATATGGAGGCGTTGATGTATCTTCAAATGGAAATGAGGGAAAAACAAAATTAATAATAGAATATATTAATAATAATCATACAAAACTAGCAATAGCACCAGAAGATATTACTAATTTTAAAACAAGAGTTGTAAATAATAATGAATTAGGTGTATTTAAATCTGGTGCATTTATTCCATTAGTCCCAATCCAGCCGGTTGTTATAAAATTTCATAATAAAAATGTAATATGGAAGAACTTAGATAATGGATTTGAAGAAATGCTACCATGGATGTTAAAACAATTTATGTCTCCATTAACATATATTGATATTCATTTATTAGAAGAATGTATAAGTTTACCTAATATGACTATATTAGAATATAAAGAAAATGTTAAAAATAAAATGTTAGATATTATTATTGACTTTTAATTTTATAATTAATAAATAATTATAAAATAAATCATAAATGAATTTATCCTCTAGGGATCTTTAAAGATTACCAACAAATTGATTGACAATTGCATTATCATTATACTTAGGATTCATCTTCTTAAATAGATCACTATTACTCTTCTTTACCTCTTGGAATTCCTTGAGGCAACGAATTAGATCTTGACTATTAATATAGTACTTTAGCATCTTCTTTACATCTGCAAGTTCAAGCTTCTTCTTTTGAGAAAGAACCATTCCCTTCATCTTATATAGAAGTCCTTGGAGTGTATTATTCTTATTATCATCAAAGAGTAGCTTAAAATCATCACCATTGCGGTGACCAAGCTTTGTGCCATCATATGTTGTATAATAGTAGTAAAGATTAAGAAGACTCATTGATAGATATGTAAATACTCCATACATTACCCCCTTTGTATCAAAATTGGAACCACGATACTTTAGGTTCTCAGGATAGAGAGCAAAATTTGCATCGAGATTATTACGCTTATATAGTTCAATAAGCATATTTTCATATGAATATGCATATGGTGCAGCATTTTCTAGTTGATCATAGAACTTTGTATGATATACATAGAATTGGCCATCTAGATTGAGAAGATAACCCATTACATTCTTATCGGACTCGAGATGTTGCTTTACTTGTTCACATGATAGAGTTGCAGAACTATCAACATATGTCTTTAGTTCAGCATTATATTGATCAGTTACAGTTAGTGATTGATCACGAACAAAAAGAAGGAATACCTTCTTATACTGAGGACCAAACTTTTCAGTATAATCTACAAAAGTCTTATTCTCATGGTGCACAAGAACAAAATAATAAGATTGACTCTTATCAAGCTTTGATTCAAATACATCTACAGTTGAATCAAGTGATTCTACAAACATGTCAAAATGTGACTTTGTACTATGCTTACCATTATAAGCCCAATGCGAATCATTTGCATCAAGACACTTACGAGTGGAATAGTTCCACTTATAATTGCAATAATATACAGAGATAAGTGTACCCTCATAACACTCGACAAATTGCTTATCTGAGAAATCAACAAGCTTTCCAAGATTATTATAATCTACTACAGGGTGAGTAAATGCAACAATCTTGTACTTATCATCTTGGCTTGTAAGAACAAGTGAACGAGTCTTATTAAAGAGCTCTTCCTTGGTAGGAGTGCGTACAAAATCATTGTAAACAATCATCATATTATCCTTTAGTCTGAAAGAAATCTTATTAGAGTTCTTGACATTAAGATCATAAATATTCTTCTTGATTGTACCAAAATCATTGGTGAAGAATGCATTAACGTTTTCTAGGCTAGAAATTTGAAGTGACATATTAGTTATATATACTATTTAATCCTTATATTAGATAAATAAATATTCAATTTTTTTAGCTCCCTTATTTGATGAAATAATAAGTATAGATACATTAAGTATTATCAAATGGATATAATAATTAAGTTTTCACGATTAAAAATATATATATTATATTATAAATTACATATATGAGTTATATAAATGAAATAGATATTATAATTTATGAGAGTATTAATGAAATTTATGCAGATATAAAAAATGAAAAATTTAATAAAATAAAATCATTCGGTAAAGAAGACTTATATTTAAAAATGATTGAAAAATATATTAATAAAAATATTTCAAAAAAGAAATTAAAAGAAATATTAAAAAATAAAGAACAAATTAACAAAATAAATGATATAATTGAAAAATATATCATAATATATTGTATTCTATATTTTGGTATAAAATTAAGTTTTGAACATAATATAGAAAATCCAGAAAATGAATTTGTAACTAATGTATTAAATATTTCTTCAACAAATAAATTTACCCAATTATCATCTATTCTTAATAATACTATAATTGATTCATATAAATTATATAATAATTTATTATTAATAATCGATAAAAATTTAAAAGATATACCTCCTGAACTCGATTATGTTAAAAATTTTATGGATGAAATAGGTACTGAAATAATAAATTCAAATCTATCAAAAAGTAATAAAGATAGAATTCATAATACAATATTGATGATAATATTTAGAAATATTTATATAAAAGATGATAAAAATAATATAATAAAAATATTTGAAGAACAAAATTTAAAAAATGCTGAATATAAATATATTACAATTGTTGATTCAAAATTTGAGATAATAGATTATTCGACCGTAGAAAGTTTATTAGATATTAATGAAATAAAAAATGGATTAACACAATCATTATATAATCTTTTATTAAATTTTGATAATGTTGATTTGCATTATATTGGTGCTGATAAAAAAATTAATGAATTATTTGAAAAACAATTATTAATTCCTATAACAGATGAATTTTTAAGATATCATAAAGATACTGAAAAATATGAAAAAACTGATTCATCTTTAACAAAAATAAATTTAGATGAAAGAAGTAATAAACGCAATGATACAAAATTAAAATATATTGTTACAAAAATAAATCAAATTACTGATTATTATACACCTGGAAGTGATAGAAAAGAAATTGATAAAATATTATATCAACCAATGTTAAATAGAAAAGTTGTTTTATATAATGATATTGAAGAAATATTAATAATAAATAAGTTTATGAATATGGGTAGGGTAAATATAGAAAATACAGAATTTTTTAGTGATTTAAAACAAATAAGACAATCAGCATATATTAATTTTAAAACATTTTCAAATGTTGGATTTCAATTAAGAACAAATAAATTTATAGATGCAATTAGATATTCAAATGTAGAATTTTTCAGTAATAAAAGTGTTGTTGGTTCTTATAATAGACCTATTGAATTAAGACCATTATCCAAAGGAATTATTTCAAATATAGTTGGTGTTGCATTACCATTAACATTATTTGATAATAATAAAAGTATGAGATGTTTAACATTACAAAATTTTTTAAATATTAGAACAATAAATGAAAATGGTTATGAAGCATGTAATGAAGTGTTAAAAGATTTATTATTTAATGTAGAAGATAAAGAAAAAATAATGTATTGGATTTTTGATGTTGAAAAAGATAAATTAATCTCAGATAAATATCAAAATGTAAATGAAAATAATTTTGAAACATATCTAAAAACACTATTAGATAACATATATAATAAAGTATCTAATATGACATATGAAATACTTACAAATGAAATAAATGAATCATCTGAAAACATATATCATTTAAAGAAATTAATTAATTATATACAAGAAAGGTTTATTCAATTAAATGTAAGAGAAGAATATTATTCAAAGATACAAAAATTATTATATTATGAAAAATTACCAAAATCAAAAGATGAATATGATAAAAATGAAGATAAAATACCAGGTGTTAATTCTCCATTAATTAAAATACCAAAAATACCAAAATTTGAAGAAAGTGAAAAGATTATTGATATTATGGAAGAAGAAGAAGTAACTCAAGAAGAAGAATTATTACAAAATTCTACATGTCAACATGTTGTTACATTTAATAAAATTATGTATATTAAAAATGTAGACCCATCGGTTTTTGATCAAGCTTTATATGAATTTATTCGTAAATATAGAAAGTTAAATGTAGAAGGTGAATTTATATGCAAATCATGTTCTCAATTATTAGATGTTAAAAAGTTTATATCAGAAGTATTTCAAGGAGGAGTATTTACATTAAATTTATCATCTTCAACACAACCATTAGAAGAATTATCTAAATA
>Ga0222712_10000533_pt1 | contig 49474 bp, 54 predicted proteins | sample C33_657DmetaG_FD_165043 | JGI IMG/M metagenome (GOLD analysis project Ga0222712, IMG submission 165043) | Estuarine water microbial communities from San Francisco Bay, California, United States - C33_657D | ecosystem: Environmental > Aquatic > Marine > Unclassified | place: USA: California... | reverse complement strand
GATTCAGGGCGACGAGCTGCGCGTGAGCAGCAAGAGCCGCGACGACCTACAAGACGTGATTGCGCTGCTCAAGTCGAGCGACCTGCCAATCGACGTTCAATTCACCAACTACCGCTAGGCGACCCGTCGAGGTTTTGGCGCGGCCGGAATCAGGCGTCGATTGAAGAGATTGGCCCGGTTGGTGGGTATGCGCTGGCGTTCTCGGCTCGTAGCCTCTTAGACTTTTTCACCACTACCCCGGCGATGATTCCCGCCGCCAAGAACGATGCGAGCGGAAACACGAACGCCGCCTCGAGGCCCGGGCCTTCGGCAAGCGCACCCATGATCACCTTGGCGAGCATCATCATGAGCGCATTGGCCAGGCTCATGCGCGAAAGAGCCTGTGCCGTCGTAAGCCCACGAATGTCACCGGCGGCGCTGTAGAACGAAGGCACCATCGAGGCGATGCCAAGACCCGCCAACGCGAAGAAAACCACCTGAACAGTGAGGGCGGCGTCGACGCGGTCGGCGAGAGTTGAGACATCCCCGTTGGCGACGATGGCGGCCGGCCAGAATACGCCGATTGACATCATCACCGAACCGATCAGGCCACCCCACTGCGACATGGTGCTGAAGTGGATGCGCTTGGTGATGTGCACCACCGAGAAACGCCCCACGATCATGGCCGCCACGAACACGGTGTAAGGCAGGGCGCCGCGCCCGGCCTCGAGTTGCAGAACATCTCGGCTGAACACAGCGCTCCACTCCATCATGACGAGCTCGGGCCACATGCCGGCAAAAAGACCTAGTGACAAAAACCACAGGTAGCCGGGGGTTGCCAGCCACGACACCTTCTTGTCGCCGGCTTTCGGCTTTTCGGCCTCGTGACCGTCTTCGGCAGGTGAGAGCAGGTAGTTGCCCGATAGTTGGAAGGCAATGAAGACGAGAATCGCCACGATGACCAAGTGTTGCCAGAGCGGCAAGAAGGTGGCGAGAACACCACTCACTGCAGCCGAGACAGCTGCGCCAATCGACCACGAACCGTGGAACGAGCCGAGTAGCACCTTGCCAAGCTTTTTTTGAAACATCACGGCCTGGGAGTTGAGGGCGATATTGAAAGTACTGAATGCAAATGACTGAAGCGTGTAGGCGATGAAAAACAAAATCGGGTTGGTGATCCAGGCCAGCGACATGAGTACGAGGCTGATGGCGATTGCCGAAATCTTGATCACGGGGCTGGTTCCGAATCGGTTGACCAGCTTGTTGGTGAACACCAGCGGTAGCAGCGAGCCGAGGCCCGCGAACCCGATGATCGCTCCCCACTCCGCAAAGTTCACGCCGATCTGGTCGATCAATTCGGGGATGCGCGGCAGGGTGGTAATCGCAGCGAACGCTTGCGTGAAGAAGATCACGAAGAGCGCGAGTTTGGCGCTTTTCAGTCGTTTCTGGTCGAGGTGGTTTGGCACTTTGCTACTGCTTGGTCACTTCGATGAGCAACGCCTGCTCGGGGCGAAGGGCCGGGGAACGTAGTCCTAGACGAGCAAGTAGAGCGCCCGAAACCACCGCACCATCGAACCACTTCGGCGGTGCGATTTGCGTGTATTCGGGGGCTCCGGCTGGCTCGACTACTTTGACCAGATAGTTGGCGTCAGCATCCAAGCCGGTTAGTCGAATGTTCGCTGGGCGGCTGAACTGCGACTGGCGCAGGGCAACGTGCGAGAACAGTGCCTGCGAACCGTCGGCGGCAATCACGCCGTGAGTCCAAGAGTTGGCCTCGGTCTGGTCGACGCGAACCACGCGGCCAGAGTGCAGCATGTCGCGCTTCGACTTGTAATAGGCGATCCAGCCTGCAAGCTGGGCCTTCTGGGCATCGGTTGCTTCGGTGAGGTCCCACTCGAGGCCGGCGTGACCCCAGAGCGCGGTCGCACCGCGGAACGACACCGAGTGGGTGCGACCCGTCGAGTGAGCCTTGGTTGGGCCAATGTGAGTGCCGAGCATCTCGGGCGGAATCACGATCGAGGTGAATCGCTGAATCGACTGGCGCTCGAGGGCGTCGTTGTTGTCGCTGGTCCAGAAACGGTCGGCGTGGTTGATCATTTCGAGGTCGATGCGACCACCGCCCGATGCGCAAGATTCGATTTCTAGGCCCGGATGCGCTGCCTTGAGCTCATCAAACATGCGGTAAATCGCCTCGGTCTGCTTGCGAACGGTTGGGCGACCTAAGTGTGCGGCCTCGGTGAGCACGCGATTGTGATCCCACTTAATGTAGGCGATGTTGTATTCGCTCAAGATGGAGTGCACCTGGTTGAACACGTGGTCGTAGGCACCTGGGTGCGAAAGATCGACAACCTGCTGGTTTCTGAACTCGGGTGGCACGCGGCCGCCAGACTGCAGAATCCAATCGGGATGCGCACGGTAAAGGTCGCTGTTGGCGTTGACCATTTCGCCTTCAAACCACAGGCCGAACTCCATGCCACGAGAGTTCACGGCTTCGACGAGGGGGCCAAGGCCGTTAGGCCAGACATCCGCGCTGACCACCCAGTCGCCGAGGCCAGCAAAGTCATCGCGACGAGCACCGAACCAACCGTCGTCGAGCACGAAGCGTTCGACACCGATTTCGGCGGCAGCATCGGCGAGCGCGGTGAGCTTTTCTAGGTTGTGGTCGAAGTAGACCGCCTCCCAAACGTTCAGAGTGACGGGGCGAGGGCGAATGTTGGTTGGGTGAATGGCGCGGGCTCGCACCGACTGGTGAAAACGTGCGCTGGCACCGTCGATACCCTCACCCGAATAGACCGCCCAAACCTGCGGTGCCTGATAGGTTTCGTTCGATTGCAAGATGACTTCGCCGGGTAGCAGCAGTTCGCCAGCACCCAGGCTGGTGCGACCGATCGGGGTGCGCTCGAGAATGTGGCGGTTGTTTCCGCTCCAGGCGAGCGAGAGGCCCCAAGCCTCACCCGACTGAAAACCGGTGCCCTCGGTGAGCGCGAACTGCACCAGGGTGTAGTCGTGTCCGGTGCGACCTTCACGGCCCTCGCGCATCCACGAGCCGACGCCGATAGGTCTGCGCTGCGGGTTGCGCTCGTTGAGCCAGCGGCCGGTGAAATCGAGTGATTCGGTGGTGTAGTCGGGCACCGGCACGAAGCTCGTGAGTGACTCAAGGTTGAAAGGAACCAGGTTGAGGTTGGTAACCGACTGGTTGATGTGCAAGATGCCGGCTGGGTCAAGGCTGAACTTGGCGCAAACCTCGAGCTCGGCGTTCGCATCGACCGAGCAGAATTCAACACTGTGCTCGTCGGCCTGCTTGGTTTCGCGCAGGTCGAACTTTTGGGTGAAGTCGGCACCCTCGCGCGAACCGATGATGGTCGGGCGACCGAGATAGCCGCGCGCGTTCTCGCGCCAGATGCCGATGGTCTGGGGGTCGTCGAAGTCGCACGGTGGGGTCAGCTCGAGCTGTGTGCGAACTAGGTCAACAGCCGCGTGGATGTCGGCGACCGCCGCACCCCAATACAAAATGGCCGGGGTGCCCGAGGTGGTGTCGAAGATTACCGAGACGCCGGCGCGACGAAGATGGATTAGCTGCATAAAAAGAAATTTACTCGCCAAAACTGCAAGCGTTTACCGATTGTTGCGAACTAGCCCTTGGCGACGCGCAAAAAGTCTTCGCGATCGACGAGCTTGACTCGCTCGCGACCTTCGGCCTCGCCCAGTGACTTCTCCCAAGCATCGATCATCAGCCACTGTGGCCAGCCGACGAATTCGACTCCGCGCGAGTTCAGCAGAGCATCCACTGCGCTTTCGTCGGCGTTTTCTGGGCTCCACCACTTGTCTCGGTCGGCAATCACGTTGCCGATGGTTTCGAGTGCGTCGCTCTTGGTGTGACCGATGAGGCCGACCGGGCCGCGCTTGATCCAACCGGTGGCATAGACACCATCGATTTGCTTGCCGTCGGAACCGAGCACCCGACCGCCATCGTTCGGAATCACGCCGTACTTGGCGTCGTAAGGAATCTGGTCTAGTTCAGAACCGAAGTAACCAACCGCGCGATAGACGGCCTGAACCGGAATCTCGCGGAACTCACCGGTTGAGGTGACTCCCCCGCGACCGTCGAGTTCGGTGCGCTCGATGCGAATGGCGGCAACCTTGCCGTCTTCACCGAGCACCTCGACCGGGGCCGAGAAAAAGTGCAGGTGCAGGCGACGCGGTGCGCCGGTGTTCTGCGGCTCGGCGCGCAGTGCTTCGAGGGTGTTGACCATCACGCGAGTCTGGTTGTTCGAGTCAATCGCCTCTTGCGAGCCCTCGTCATATTTGAAGTCTTCGTCATAGACGATGCAGTCGACACCCTCGATGTGGGTGGCCTCACGCAGTTCGAGCGGAGTGAACTTGACCTGGGCTGGGCCACGACGACCGAACACGTGCACGTCGGTGACCGGCGAGCTCTTGAGGCCTTCGTAAACATTGGCTGGAATGTCGGTTGAAAGCATGTCTTGGGGGTGCTTGACCAGCACGCGGGCCACGTCGAGCGCCACATTGCCGTTGCCGATGACGGCGATCTCGCGCGCGTTCAGCGGCCAGGTGCGAGGCACGTCTGGGTGAGCGTCATACCAGTTGACGAAATCGGCGGCACCGTAAGAGCCGTCGAGTTCGATGCCCGGAATTTTCAGGTCAGCATCCTTGATCGCACCCGTCGAGAAAATGACGGCGTTGTAGTGCTTTTTCAAGTCTTCGAGCGTGATGTCGGTGCCGTAGGAGACGTTGCCGAAGAAGCGAATGTCGCCGCGGTCGAGCACCTCGTAGAGCGCACGAATGATGCCCTTAATGCGCGGATGGTCGGGGGCGACGCCATAGCGAACCAAACCGTACGGCGCGGGCAGTAGGTCGAAGAGGTCGATCGAAACCTCGAAATCGCGTAGCTCAGATTTGATCAGCAGGTCGGCGGCATAGATACCGGCCGGGCCGGCTCCCACGATGGCAAGTCGCAGCTTGGTCATTTGTTCCTCTGGCGTTTCGTTGGCTTGGTCGTTTTGGCTTTTTGTTTTCGGCTTGGGGTCAGTTGTCGCGGTCGACAACGGCTTCGGCAAAGTTCTTGAGCGCCGACTTCACGTTGCTGTCGGGCAGTGGGGCTAACGCGGCGACTGCTTCGTCGGCCCAGCGCTTGGCTTGCTGGTAGGCCTGCTCGGCCACCTCGTGTTCGCGAAGGCGCTTGACCGCCTCGGCTAGCTTGGCGTCGTCTTCGAGACCTGAGTCGATGAACTCGACGAGTTCGGCGGCCGCGGCGTCGGTCTTGGCTTGCGCGCGAAGCAACAGCATCGGCAGGGTTGGCACACCGGCGCGCAGGTCGGTGCCAGGTGTCTTACCCGAAGCGCCAGCCTCGGCGATGTCGATCACGTCGTCAATTAGTTGGAAGGCAACGCCAACCTTTTCGCCATAGCTGGTGAGCGGCTCAAGGTATTCGTCTGGTGCGTCGGCAAACATCGCGCCGAGCTGAGCCGAAGCGGCAATCAGCGAACCGGTCTTGTCGGCGAGCACGCGAATGTAGTGGTCAACCGCGTCTTCGCCTGGCTGCGGGCCAACGGTTTCGTGCAACTGACCGAGGCAGAGGCGCTCAAAGGTGTCGGCCTGAAGGGTCAGGGCCTTTTCGCCAAGTCTCGAAACAATCTGGGATGCCCGTGCAAACAAAAGGTCACCCGTGAGAATCGCAACCGAGTTGCCCCAAATGTTGTGGGCGGTCGGCACACCTCGGCGGGTAGGGGCGTCGTCCATCACGTCATCGTGATAGAGCGTGGCCAGGTGGGTTAGTTCGACAACCACTGCGGCATCGATGACGGCTGAGTTGTTGTAGTCACCAAGTTGAGAGGTGAGCAGAACGAGCACGGGGCGAATGCGTTTGCCACCGGCATCCACTAGGTGACGAGCGGTGACCTTGGCGATTGGGTCGGTGTGCTCGGTTGCCTTGAGCAGTGCGGCTTCGACCAGCTCAAGACCATTTTCGATGCGCGAAAGCAGGGCCTTGTCGGACACCTTGCGCATCTGCTTTGGTAGTGATGGTTTTGCCATTTATTTGCTCGCCTTTGGTTTGAAGCCCACATGGATAGCAACGATTCCGAACGATAGATTCCTGAAAGTGACTTTTTCATAGCCGGCTTTTTCGATTTTGGCGGCGAGGGTGCGCTGGTCTGGCCATGCGTCGATCGATTCCGACAGGTAGGCATAGGCCTCCGGTGTCTTCGAAGCCAGTGATGAGAACGCTGGAAGCACCTTGCGCAGATAGAAGTTGTAGAACGGGCGAAGCAGCGGGTTGGCGACTTTTGAGAATTCGCAAATCACGATGCGGCCGCCGGGCTTGGTCACTCGGAACATTTCACTGAGCGCTGCCTCGACGTCGACCACGTTGCGCAAACCGAACGAAATGGTGGTGGCATCGAACTCTTTTGCCTTGAACGGAAGCTTGGTGGCGTCGGCGAAGACGAACTCGATTTCGGGGTGACGCTTGCGGCCTTCGGCGAGCATCCCCTCGCTAAAGTCACCGGCCACAAGGCGAACGCCTGGGCGGGCAAAAGCAGCGGTTGAAGAGCCGGTGCCGGCGGCCATGTCGAGCACGCTCTGGCCACTTTTTGGGTCAACGGCTTTGGCTACGATTCCGCGCCACAGTCGCGATTGGCCGAACGAAAGCAGGTCGTTGGTCTTGTCGTAGGTAGGCGCGACCTCGTCAAACATGGCGGCAACCTGCGCGGGTTGCTTAGAAAGGTCGGCTTTGCTCACTGCTCAAGTCTACCTTCGGCAAAAACGAACCCCACCGCCGGGGGTGGGCGATGGGGCCGTTCGATGCGGCTTTCGCCGCAAGGCTTGGTTTAGTTTTCGCTGTCGTAGAAATAGTCGGCGTTTGGCTTGCGGCGAGCGCTGAGAGTCTTCACTCCAGCTGCCGAACCGAGGGCCAGCGCACCGGCACCCATGGCCACGAGGCCCCAAGTTGCCGATTCCATGAAAACGTCTGCAGGAGTCTTGGCCGAGGTGCGAATGCTTGCAGGGTCAATCGCCGGTGCAGCGTCTGGGTTGATCGAGTGTGCGCCAACCACCTGCTCTGAGCCGCTAGAGGCCAGTGGGGCATTGGGTGAGCCTGCAACAACCGACGGTAGTAGCGGTGAAACCGAGTAGCTTGCGCCATTGGCGTTGCTCTTAGAGCCGTAAGGAGAAGCGCTTGGGTCAACGCTAGGTTCTGCACCAGGTGTGGCCGGAAGAACAAAGCCACCCTCGTCGTCGTCACCCTCGTCTTCGGAATCGCCTTCATCTTCGTCGTCATCGTCACCGTGTGGGCGAATGACTACCGGAGGAAGTGAGTGGTTGTCTTCGTGGCCCCAGCCGTCATCATCGCCTTCGTATTCGTCGTCTTCGTCGCCTTCGTCATCACGGTCGGTGAAAATCGGTGAAGTTGCTGTCGATTTGGTCGAGGTCGAGATGGTCGCGGCCGAGGCTGACGCTGATAGAGCCAGTGGGGTTCCGAGAACCGCTAGTGCCACTGCTAGAGCTACGAGCTGCTTCTTCGACATGATTACCTTTGATTGGCGGGAGTAAAATCTTTTAGTGCTGAGTTCAGATTAGGAGTGCGGCAACGCGTAACCGAATCAAAATCAGCCACTTCACAGAAAACGCTCAGTGAGGTGCCAGTATCAAAAAGTGCAGCCGTTCGACGCTGTGCCCAGTTCGAGCCAGTTAGGGGCATCCGTGCGCGTTGTCTCTAAAGAGCTAACCGGCGACATCGCCCCCCTGCTGCAGCGTTTACCTGCGAATCCAATCACTTTTTTACGCCACGGCGAAGGCATCGTCGGTATCGGCGAACATGCTCGCCTCACCGCAATCGGACCAAATCGTTTCGCCGAACTCTCGGCAGCTTGGCTTGCGCTTGTCGCCGAGGCTCAGGTTACCGACGAGGTAAATCTGCCCGGCAGTGGGCTGTTGGCTTTTGGTGCCATCGCATTTGCCGACGCCTCAACTAGCGAGAGCACGCTGATTGTTCCGCGCGTGGTGCTCGGTCACCGCGACGGTCGCAACTGGATCACCACCATCGACGGTGCCACCCTTGAAGATTTGAACGCGGATGCTGCGCCACTGCTTGCAGACTCCCCGAGCCTTGCCGAGCCGCTGGTCCCAGGGCGTCTCACCCGAAGTGGATTCAAACAAGCTGTAGCCAGCGCGCTCGAGGCCATCGCGGCAGACCGTGTTGAGAAGGTCGTGCTTGCGCGCGATCTGGTTGCACCGCTCGCGTCAGACTTCGACATTCGTAACCCGCTGATCGCACTGGCCGAAACCTATCCGAGCTGCTGGGTTTATTCGGTTGATGGGTTGTTCGGTGCATCGCCTGAGCTGCTGGTTCGCGTTTCACACAAGCAGGTTTCTGCTCGCGTGCTTGCTGGCACCGCCGCTCGTGGCACCGACAAGGGTGTCGACCACGCCATTGGCCAGGCGTTGGCCACTTCGCACAAAAATTTGGCCGAGCACCGCTTCGCCGTCGACTCGATGGTTCGCTCGCTCGAGCCGTTCTGTGAGCACGTTGACGCCGACGAGTCGCCGTTTTCGCTCGCGCTTCCGAACGTGTGGCATCTCGCGAGCGATGTGCACGGGGTGCTGTCGAGCAACTCGACTGTTCTAGATCTTGCTGCCGCGATACATCCGACCGCGGCGGTGGCAGGCACCCCGCGTGCGAACGCCATCGAGCTCATCGCCGAGTTAGAACCATTCGACCGCGGTCGCTATGCCGGCCCAGTTGGTTGGATCGGCGCCGATGGCGATGGCGAATGGGCGATTGCACTGCGCGGGGCGCAGCTCGAGGGGTCGAACATCCGCGCGTTTGCCGGCTGCGGAATCGTTTCGGAATCTGAGCCAGACAGCGAAGCCGCCGAGACCGATTTGAAGTTCAAACCAATCACGGATGCTCTGGGCTAAAGCTCAACCTCAATAAGCACTCTGCCCTCAAGTTCTAGGGCCTCGCGCAATTCGTCTTCGTTTTGCACAAATTCGTGACGCCAACCGTAGGCCAGGGCCAACGCCGCTAGGTTCACATGTTGTGGAGTACGGAAAAGTCGGTCAAAGGCGGTCGCGGGTAGCGCCTTCGCCATTTCTAGCGCTTCAAAAATGCTGCCACCGTGGTCGTTCACCACCACGAGTTGAATGTCTAGCGGTGAATCCACCGGATCAATTACGAGTGAACCAACATCGTGCAAGAAGGTCAGGTCGCCGAGTAGCACGCGGGTTTTTTGACCGGATGCTAGGGCGATGCCCGTTGCGGTTGCGATCGTTCCGTCGATGCCAGCCAGGCCTCGGTTTGAGAACACGTTGATCGGCTTTGCCGGAGCCCAGGTTTCGGCTTCGCGAATCATTCGGCTCGCGCCAAGCACCAGGTTTTGCGCATTTTCGGTTGCCGCCCAGAGCGTTTCGACGATTTCGCGTCGTGACAGTTCGGCGGCCACGGGCGCTGCCAAGCGCAAGGTTTGGTCCGCGAGCTGCCACTGGCGCAGCCAATCGAAGTCGACTTCGCTGTCGAGCGTGATTTCGTCGACGAAGGCCGATGCGCGGTGTGAGACGTCGAAGTGGCCCATGCGGCGAGATTTGACGACAACCACGTCGACGCCTTCGTTGAACATAAGGCGAATCACCGCGCGCGACAGGGTCGGCTTGCCGAATACGATGACGCGGCCGATTTGGGCGGTTAGTGCTGGCTGCTGGTCAAAAATCAGACGGTAGCCCAAAATGGCGTTCGCACCCCAGCGCGCTCCTGACGAAGGCTCGGCTAGCAGTGGCCAGCCGAACGCTTCGGCTAGCTCGACGGCGTCTGGTCCAGACTCTGCGCCGGCGATGACCACGGTTGGGGTTGCGCCATCAAGCACAGCGAACTCAAGTTCGATGTGCTCTGGCTCAAGGTCCAGCGAGGTTGGCTCAACGGCGGCGGCGTTAGGTAGCGAGCTAGAGAGCGGTTCTCTGAAGGCAAGGTTCAGTTGCACCGGGCCAGCGCTTTGTCCGCCTAGGCCACGTGCCGCGGTCAGGGCGATGCGAGCCAGCTCTTCGATTGAATCGAGGCTGCCGTCTTCATCGGGCGCTTCGACGTCGAAACAAACTCGAACCGCGTCGGCGAAGATGCCGACCTGATCGGTGGTTTGGTTTGCCCCAACGCCGCGAAGCTCGTGTGGGCGGTCGGCGGTTAGCAGAATGAGCGGCACACCAGAGTGGTGGGCCTCGAGAACCGCTGGGTGCAGGTTGGCAACGGCGGTTCCGCTGGTGGTGATGACGATGGCGGGGTCGTCGGTGGCCAGAGCCGAACCGAGTGCGGTGAAACCAAGGCTGCGTTCATCCAAGCGAATAAAGAGTTCGGCCTTGCCGGCCTCGGCCAACTGACCAGCCGCGATTGCCAAGGCTTGCGACCTCGCTCCCGGGGCTAGAAAGATGCGCTTGGCACCGCCAGCCACCAAAGTTGCCAGCAAATGAGCGGCAAACTGCTGAGCTGGGCTAGCACCCGGCACGAGGTTAGACATTCGGTAGGTCGCCGCCCTTTGGCTTTTGGTCGCCGTCTTCGTCATCGTTTTTCGACAAGCGATCGCGCAGGTTGCGCAAGAAATCTGGGTCATCGTCTGGCGCAATCACGCGAGAACCGCTAGCAGTGAAGCCAGGCTTCGCTACAGGGCGGCCGATGGTGATGTAAAGCAGCCCACCGATGATTGGCACGATGAGGCAGAGCACTACCCAGAGCCACTTTGGCAGCAGGCGAACTTCGTTTGGCTTGGCGCTGATCGCAAACACGGTGGTAAAAATGGTGAAAATTGCCGTGATGCCGATGGCGAATAGTAGATACCTCATGGTTTAACTCTAACCAGATGGCTACTTAGACTTATTTCGTGAAGAAACATTGGTTGGTTTACATCGTTGCCCGTTTGGGTGTTTTCGCAGCGGTGCTCACCGTGTTTATGCTCCTCGGCTTCGGCTGGCTCTACTCAACCCTGATCGCAGCTGCCCTAAGTCTGGCTTTCTCACTAATCTTTCTCAGCAACCAGCGCGAGGCGCTTTCTAGCGACATCTACAACCGGGTCAAGAAGAACAAGGATGTCGGAATCAATGACACCGACAGCGACCTCGAAAACGACCTACTAGACCAAAAGTAGGAAGCGGCTAAAGCCCCAGCCCACCAGCACACCCCAAACCAGCGCACCGAACGAGGTGAGCTTGAGCGCCAGAATCAATTCGCGTGGGTCTCGGTAGGTCCAAACAATCAACAGTGCGGGTAGCAGAAGCAAGAACGCCACGAATGCAAAAATCGTCAGCGGGTAGAGGAACGGGTAGGCCGCCCAAATCGCCAAAGCCACAACGATGAACACTGTGAAGAGAATCTTCGAGAACAGAACACCGAAACGAACCGAGAGAGTCTTCTTGCCAGCAGGGGCGTCGGTCGAGACATCCCGCAGATTGTTTACCAAAAGCACAGCTGCGGCCAAGAATCCGAGAGCCACAGCACCGCCGCCGGTGACCAGAATGGTCAAAGCATCGTCGAACACGGCTGCGATTTGCACGTAGGTGGTGCCGAAAACGGCAACTGGGCCGAAGAACAAGAATGCGACTACTTCACCGAAGCCTGCGTAGCCATAAGGCTTCTTGCCACCGGTGTAGCCCCAGGCGGCGAGCAGTGCCACGGCTCCTACAGCGAGCATCCAGAGCTGGTTAGAAAGAACCGAAAGCGCAACACCGGCGGCAGCACCAAGGGCCAGAAATACAAAGGCGACAGCTCGAACGGACTTCGGGTTCACCTTGCGCGACGCGGTTAGCCGAAACGGGCCAACACGGTCGTCGTCGGTGCCACGCACGCCATCGGAATAGTCATTGGCGTAGTTGACGCCAATCTGCAAGAACACGGCAACTGCAAGAGCTAGTCCGGCATAGACCCAATTGATGCCCTGATTGATCGAAGCGACTCCGGTACCGAAAGCCACCGGGGCCACGGCGAGGGTCAGGGTGCGAATGCGAGCGGCAGAAATCCAGTCGCGAAGAGTCGGCTTCTTTTTGCTACGTTCTGAAACTGGTTTGTTCTTAGTTTTAGCCATGACGAAATTCTAAATCTCTCCTCGGGCGCGAGCTTCGCGCAACTGGTTTTGGTAGGCGGCAAAATTTTCGGCCAAACCTTGGTAGTCGGGTTTGCCGTTGCCTAGCAACGGAATCTCTTCGGTGGTCGCCCAGACCGCGAACTTGGCGGGTAGCCCAAGTTCGGCCACCGCTTTGTCGGCATCCAAGTTGTGGCGCTCTGGGTCGAAGACGACCATCCAGCAAATAAAGGTTTCGCCATACTGCGGATTAGAAATTGGCAGCGACACTGCGTCGCGAACGCCGGGCTGCGACCTGGTCCACTGCTCAACGAGGTCGAGCGACAACTTGATTCCGCCAGAGTTGATCACGCGATCTGCTCGCCCAAGCACCGACAAGCGGCCATCGTCATCTAGCTCGCCGAGGTCGTTGGTGGTAACGCTGCCACCAACCACCATCGGGCCACTGAGAGTGATGAGCCCACGTTCGCCGAGCAAAACCTCGACACCGTCGAGCGGCACCCCGTCATAAACGCATCCGCCAGAAGTTTCGGTCATTCCGTAGGTCACCACGACGTTCACGCCGAGTTCGCGCAGGCGGCCGATGGTCGCGGGGTTCGCCGCCTGTCCCCCGACCAAAATGGCGGCAAACGAGCGCAACTGCGAAAGCAAGAAATCATCTTGGTCAACGGCTTCTGCAAGGCGCTCGAGTTGGGCCGGCACCAGGCTTGTGAAGCGTCGTTCGCCGGTCATCAACGAGGATGCCCGGCCAAAGCCCTCGGCCGAAAACGGTACCGACGAATTCATCAAAATCGGTTGGGTATCGGCGAGGTGTGAGCGCACGAGAACTTGGAGGCCAGCGATGTAGTTGATCGGAAGGGCCAACAGCCATTGCCCCGGCCCACCTAGCCGAGCCTGCGTTGCCCTAGCGCTGCTCAGCAGATTCTGCACTGTGAGACCGATTCGCTTCGGCACACCGGTTGAACCAGACGATTCGACGATTGCCGCGTAGTGATCGTCAACTTCGGGTGGAAGGCCGTGGACCTCTGGCATCAGACCGTTAACCTCGGGCGGGGTTACGAACAGAGCCTGCTTGCCATCGAGCACATCGGCGAGCGCAACCAACGCAGCAAACGGGTCGTTGGCTGCAATCAGCTTGAGTGGAATCGGCATGTTGGTAGTCGAGCTCTTTGGCTTGCCAGAGACCCTAGAAGTGCCAGGGGTAAGGCGACCAGTCTGGGTCGCGCTTCTCTAGAAATGAGTCACGCCCTTCGGCAGCCTCTTCGGTTGCATAGGCCAAGCGGGTTGCCTCGCCGGCAAACATCTGCTGACCGACCAGACCGTCATCAACCGCGTTGAATGCGAACTTGAGCATGCGAACGGACTGCGGCGACTTGGCCAAAATCTCTTTGCCCCAGGCGATGCCAGTGGCTTCGAGCTCTTCGTGAGGCACAACCGCGTTCACGACACCCATTTCATAGGCGCGCTGGGCACTGTATTCGGCACCCAAGAAGAAAATTTCACGAGCGAACTTTTGGCCAACCTGACGAGCCAGGTAGGCCGAGCCATAGCCGGCGTCGAAAGACGCGACATCGGCGTCGGTCTGCTTGAACTTGGCGTGCTCGGCACTGGCGATCGAGAGGTCGCAAACCACGTTTAGTGAGTGGCCACCTCCAGCCGCCCATCCTGGCACCAAAGCAATGACAACCTTTGGCATGAAACGAATGAGGCGTTGAACCTCGAGAATGTGAAGTCGACCTGCGCGACCTGGCTCAATGCTCGCCGCGTCATCACCATCGGCGTATTTGTAACCATCTTTGCCACGAACTCGCTGATCGCCGCCGCTTGAGAACGCCCATCCGCCATCTTTTGGTGACGGGCCATTGCCGGTTAGCAACACCACACCAACGCGCGAATCCATGCGGGCGTGGTCGAGGGCTCGGTGCAATTCGTCAACGGTCTTAGGCCTGAAGGCGTTGCGCACCTCTGGGCGGTTGAACGCCACGCGCACCATGCCGAGTGTGGCGTGCTTGTGATAGGTGATGTCGGTTAGCTCTTCGAAGCCGGGCACCTCGTGCCACACCTGGGCGTCGAACAACTGCGAAACCTGTTTTGCCATGCTTCTAGACTAACTAACGTGGATGCTTCGCAAAACGGTTCGGCCAATGGGCGCAGGTTTGCGCTGCCGAGCCTTGAAGAGCTCGTAGCATCGGCCCGCGTGGTGAGTTTGCCCATGCGCACCAAGTTTCGCGGTGTCACCGAGCGTGAGGCTCTGTTGATCGAAGGCCCGCAGGGTTACACCGAGTGGTCGCCGTTCGTTGAATACGAAGATGAAGAGGCCGCCGTTTGGCTGGCCGCCGCCCTTGAATTCGGCTGGGATGCTCTGCCGCCGCTTCATCGCACCCGCATCGGCATCAACGCAACCCTCGCGGCCGTGGCACCCGAGGGCATCGAACGTGCGCTGGCCCCGTTTGGCGAGTTTCGCACGGTAAAGGTGAAGGTTGCCGAGCCCGGGCAAGACCTGAACCAAGACCTTGCGCGCGTGATTCGAGTTAGCCAGCTTTACCCAGAGGCGCGCATCCGCCTAGATGCCAACGGCGGCTACAGCGTTGACCAGGCCATCGCGATTGCCGGCATGATGCTCGAAAACGGAATCGCACTCGACTACTTTGAGCAGCCCTGTGCCACCATCGGCGAGCTGGCCGAGATGCGCGTGAAGATTCGTCGCTACTCCGACTCGATCAAGATTGCTGCCGACGAATCGGTGCGCAAGGTGAGTGACCCGTTGGCGGTTGCGCAGGCTGGTGCAGCCGACCTTCTCGTGATCAAAGCCGCACCGCTTGGCGGAATGCGTCGTGCGTTGGAGGTTGCCGCCGAGGCCGGGTTGCCGGTGGTCATCTCGAGCGCACTCGACACCTCGGTTGGCATCAGCATGGGGTTGCATCTGGCGGCCGCTCTGCCCGAGCTTGAGTTCGATTGCGGGCTCGGCACCGCGGCGATGTTCATTGGCGACGTCACGCGCGAGCCACTGATCGCACAGGACGGCTACTTGGATGTTCGTCGCGTCGAAGTCGACTCAACCAAACTTGAGGTTTTTGCCGCCGAAGATCACTGCGGTGACTGGTGGATCGAGCGCTTAGAGCGCTGCTACCGCCTGCTCTAAACCTGTCGGTCTACAGACCGCTGTAAACGTGCAGGCCCTTGAAGAACAAGTTCACGATGGTGAAGTTGAACAACACCGAGGTGAAGCCAATCAGCGATAGCCAGGCCGCGCGACGACCGGTCCAGCCGCGAGTTGCGGTGGCGTGGAAGTAGCCGGCATAAAGCACCCAGATGATGAAGGTCCAAACCTCTTTGGTGTCCCAACCCCAGTAGCGGTGCCAGGCACGCTCGGCCCAGATGGCTCCGGCGGCGAGGGTGAAGGTCCACAGAATCAGACCAACCGCGTTGAAGCGAACCTGCAGGCGCTCGAGGGTTTTCTCGGCCGGGAAGAACTCTAGAACGCGACGCGCGCCGACCACGAATTTCTTGGTCGAGCTAGCTATGCGTGGCGAAGTGCGCAGCAGGTAGGCGACCGACAAGGCGGCTGCGATGTTGAAAAACGCAGTGGCCAGCACGGCGACGGTCACGTGAATGACCAGCCAATAAGACTGCAGCGCCGGCATCAGAGTCTTCACCTGCACATAGAAATAGGTGGTTGCAGCACCGAGAATCAGCAGCACGAAGCCGTTTACGAAGGCGGCAATAATGCGGATGTCGCGCAGGCGGTAGAACGCTAGGTAGATGGCCACCAGCACGAAGGCTCCCGAGATCGAGAACTCATACATGTTTGCCCAGGGCACACGAGAAGCTGCGATGCCGCGCATCACAACACCGGCACCGTGAATCAGAGCGCCGAAGCCGAAGAGAGCAAAACCGATGTTTTCGAGTTTGGTCGAGATGACCGCGCCAGAGCCCTTATTGCTCGCAATGTTGGTGAGGTGCCAGGCGAAGATCAAGAACGAAACCGTGTAAACCACCATCGACGCAAAGATAAAGACCAGCGATTGCTGGGCGAGCTCTAGATCGAGTTTGACGTCAGTCAATTTTTAGTTGCCTTTCTTGGGCGCAATGGCTTCGACGAGGTTGGCCACGATGTCTTCGAGTCTCGGGTCATCGTTTCTTGCAAGAGCAGCAACCTCGAAACCGCTCTCAAACTTCCGAACCCAAATGCGGCGACGCGGTACCGAGAGCGAAATGGCCAAGCCGATGAACGCCAAGATGGCGAACACCAAAACCCAAACCTGACCCGGGTTGTAGGCGAGGTCTAGTGACGCAAAACGCTTGAGACCGTTGAAGGTCACCGAACCAAGGGCGCCTGGCAATTGCTTGGTTTCACCGATTTTGAGCATCAGAGCCTTCGTGCCACTCTTTCCGCCGGCCACCTGCTCGAGACCGTGGGTGTCGAGGCTAAACACGTTGCGCGGCACCCCGCCGTCGAGCCCGAGGTTGCCAACATAGAGGTTCATGCTGAGCATCGGGTCGACCGGGTCGGGGTAGATCGAAGTAAAAGCCCCGGTTTCGAGCTGCTCTTTGGTCGGGTAGAAAAACGCCAGCACGCCGTATTGGTTCGGCTTAGCATCCGGCAATTTGATGACGCCGAGAGAGGTGTAGTTGGCATCTTGCGGCAAGAAAATCACCGGGCCGCTGAACGCGATTTGGCCGTCTGGGTCTTTGAAGGTGAGCACCGGTGCATAGCCGTTGCCGGTTAGGTAGACGTGCGCGCCAGGCACCTCGAGCGGTTCATTAACTCGGATGACCGACTCACGCTTCTCGCCACCCGCCAGCTTGCTCGTGACGAATGCTCTGAAGTCGAGCGGGGTGCCGATGTTTGTGGTGTTTTGCAGGTCGAAGTCGACCTCGAACTTGTCGAGCGCCATCGAGAACGGCTGCAGATTGTTTTCGTCGAAGAAGACACCGGGCGAGAACGAGTCATAAGAGGCGAGGTTATTCACAAAAACTTCGCCCTCTACCAAAACGCGCTGGCCGTTGTAAGAAAATCCGCCACCGAGGCCCGCCGCCACAAGCACGCCCATGAGAGAAAAGTGAAAAATGAGGTTTCCGGTTTCGCGAATGTAACCGCGTTCGGCCGAGACCGAACCCTTGCGCCTGACCACTCGGTAACGGCCCTTGCGAAGGTGCGCCTCGGCTCGATCTAGCACGGCAGGTTCAGAAGTTTGCGCGGTGACCTTGGCATAAGCCGGAAAACGCTGCATTCGAGCGGGCGCATCAACCGGTTCGGCGAGCATCGCAAGCCAGTGCACCCGAGTTCGCGGAACAACGCAACCGATCAGCGAGGTGAAAAGCAAAATATAGATTGCCGAGAACCAAATCGACCCATAAACGTCGAACAACTGAAACCAGTCGAGCACCTTGGCAAGCTCTGGGTTGTTTTTGTAATAACTGGCCACGCCGTTCGGGTCGGCGCTTCGCTGCGGATACACCGAACCTGGAATCGCGGCAGCCGCCAAGAGCAAAAGCAAGATGAGTGCGGTTTTCATGCTGGTGAGCGAACGCCAGATCCAGCGCATCCACCCGGCAAGGCCAAGTTCGGCAGAGTTCACGGTTTGCGAGGCAACTTCGGCATCGCTGACCATTAGGTCTTGCGGCGCCTGTGGTTTAGAGGGCTGGGATGAAGCCACTAAACACCACCTGACTGAATGTGACGACTTGGTTCCAAAGGCCGGTGACCATGAGCACACCGAGAATCACTAGCAGTGCGCCACCGGCGAGGTTGAACGCGCGGATGTGCTTCTTGACCCATGACACCGACTTAGTTGCCCAGCCGAAGCCGGCTGCCAGCGCAATGAAGGGCAGCCCGAGCCCGAGCGAGTAAATCACGCTCAAGACCGCACCGCGCAAGGCGGTGCCCTCGTCTAGCGAGAGAGTGAGTACGGCCGAAAGGGTTGGGCCGATGCACGGGGTCCAGCCGAGGCCGAACGCGATGCCGAGCAGCGGTGCGCCGATGAGCCCAGCTCGCGGGCTCAGGTTGAACTTGAATTGGCGCTGGCCAAAGCCGAAGCCACCCGCCATGACCACACCGAGAACGATGATCACTCCACCGAGAATGCGCTGGGCGATGCCGGCCACTTCGGCATAAAGAATGCTGCCGATGCCGCCGGCCATGGTGCCGAGGGTGGCAAACACGGCGGTGAAGCCGAGCACAAAGAGCACGCTGCCCAGAATCACGCGAGCGCGAGTTGCGGCGACTCCCGAAACGTAGCCCAGGTAGCCGGGCACCAATGGGAGCACGCAGGGTGACAAGAACGAAACCAAACCTGCCAACAGCGCGAGCGGCATGGCTAGCCACATCGAACCACTGAGAATCAGGTCGGTCATTTAATTCACCGTCTCTTTGAGAGCGGTCTTGATTAGGGCCTTGAGAATGCCTGGTTCAAAACGACCCAGGATGCGTGCCGAAACGCGGCCCTCAGAATCAAGCACAATCGTGGTTGGCACGGCCTGCGGGGTAACGATGCCGGTGTAGGCAAGCATCACGTCTCCGCTCTGGGCGTCGACCACCGACGGGAAGGTCCAGCCGAAGTTGCGAGCAAAGGCAAGAATCGTCGGCGCGGTGTCTCGAACGTTTACGCCGAGCATCTGAACGCCCTGGTCTTCGAACTCTTTGTAGATCGCCTGAAGGTCTTTGGCTTCGGCACGGCATGGTGCGCAGCCGGCGTACCAAAAGTTGAGCACGGTCACCTTGCCAGAAGCGGTTAGATCGGCGCTCGAGAGAATGCCGCCGGATTCGGTAACGCTGGTCCACTCGGTGCTTGCTCGGCGAGCATCCGCGTTTTGAAACTCGGTAACGGTGCCATCACCGGCGATGTAGTTTTTGTTGTCACCAGAGCGAAACTGCTCGGCCAGCGGGTCGTTGGCGCAGGCGGTCAGAACCAGCGGCGCGGCCACGGCGAGCGCAACCAGCGCAACCAAACGACGCAGAGTGCCAGAAGTTTTGATCACACCGCACCCCTGTCTGTGACAACAAGCTCACGAGCCGGCTCAACGTAGTCGACCTCGACCCAGTCGCCAGACTTGTTGCGTTCAATCGTGGTGATGCTCGAAAGTGCGCAGCGACGCTTTCGCGGGTCGTGGGCCAAGCGAGCTCCGGCAAGGTGGCGGTGCACCATCCAGATTGGAAGCTGGTGGGTGACCAGCGCAACCTCGCCCTCGCGAGTTTTGGCGTCGATGTCTTCGATGGCCTCCATCATGCGGGCGACGATCGAAACGAACGACTCGCCCCAAGACGGCTGAACCGGGTTGCGCAGGTGAAACAGCAGGTGCGGGCGCAGGGCGATGGCCTTGGCCGAGAGTTTGCGACCCTCGAAAATGTTGTGAGGCTCGATCAAGCGCTGGTCGGTGAGTGGGTCTAGCCCAAATACATCTTGGATGCGCTCGGCAGACTCTCTCGTGCGCAAAAGTGGTGAGCAATAAACCGCCGAAAGCTTGGCCCCACGATTCTTGAGTTCTTCGGCCGCCAAAAGGGCCATTTTGTGCCCGGATTCGGTCAGGTGAAAGTGTGGCAACCGGCCATAGAGCACGCCGCCGGGATTGTGCACCTCGCCGTGGCGAATGAGGTGAATGCGATTGGCGGGCATGACACCATTCTACCTTCGCTAAACTTGAGCGCAGAGGCGACCGAAGCGCTCATGGAGCGCATTCTCAGGTTGCAAATGGAAGCAAGGATGTCATGCGCGAACGCACACTCGTCAAAGATCTCGCAGCCCGCGAAGACGGCCCAGTAGTTCTGGGTGGTTGGGTTGAAAAACTGCGCGATCAGAAGCGCATTCAGTTCATCATCCTGCGCGATGAATCGGGCGATGTTCAGGTCACCTACCCTCGCCCGGTGGTCGACGAGCAGCCGGTCGAAGACGACGCGCTAGCTGCCAAGGTTTCGACCCTCACCAGCGGGTCTTTCGTATGGATCACCGGCCGCCTCGTGCACGACGAGCGCGTCAAGCTCGGTGGTCTAGAGGTTCAGCTCGACGACCTAGAAATCGTCACCCTTGCCGACCCGGTTAGCCCGATTGCCGAAGACACCTCGATCGACAAGCGTCTCGACTGGCGCTTTCTTGACCTACGCCGCAGCGAGATGAACCTGGTGTTTCAGATTCAGACCACCATCGAACAGGCTTGGCGCGAATACTGGACTGCGAACGGCTTTATCGAGATTCACTCGCCAAAGCTCATGGCCTCGCCATCTGAGTCGAACGCCGAGTTGTTCAAGCTCGAATACTTCGAAGGTCACGCCTACCTAGCCCAGAGCCCACAGTTCTACAAGCAGATGGCGATGATGGCCGGCTTCGGTCGCATCTTCGAAATCGGCCCAGTGTTCAGAGCCGACCCTTCGTTCACCTCACGTCACGCCACCGAGTTCACCTCGGTCGACATCGAAGTTTCTTGGATCGACAGCCACGAAGACATCATGGCCATTCAAGAACAGTTGCTGGTTCGCGCACTCACCGCAGTGTCAGAAAAGCACGGTGCCGACATCAAGCGCCTGTTCGACATCGACGTGGTCGTGCCAACCGTGCCGTTCCCACGCATCACGCTGGCCGACGCCGTTGACATCGTCAAGGCTCGCGGTCACGAGATCGCTCGCGGCGGCGACATGGACCCAGAGGGCGAGCGTCAGATTGCCGCCCACGTTGCCGAAACCTTCGGTCACGAGTTCGTATTCTTGACCGACTACCCGGCCACCGTGCGCCCGTTCTATCACATGCGTCACGCCGACGACCAGACCCTCACCAAGTCATACGACCTCATCTGGCGCGGCACCGAAATCACCACGGGTGCTCAGCGTGAACACCGAGTGGATGTTCTAATCGAGCAAATCAAGCAAAAGGGTCTTGAGCCAGAGGGCCTAACCAGCTACACGGACTTCTTCAGATACGGTGCTCCTGCGCACGGTGGTTTCGGTATGGGTCTGCTGCGAGTGATCATGTTGCTGCTACACCAGCCGAACATCCGCGAAGTTGGCTACCTGTTCCGCGGCCCAAACCGTCTAGAGCCTTAGTCGCTGCTTTTTTTAGAGCCAACTGTCGAGCATTAGCCCAGGCATATTTTGGTAATGCTTGATGTTGCCCGTCACAAGAACGCGGTTCATCGCGACGGCATGAGCACCTATGAGCAAATCGTATTTTCCGGTAGGTTTACCCAGTTTGCCTAGAGCCTGTCGCAGGTTGGCAGCCGTGGTTGCGGCTGTCGAATCGAATTGGTAAACCCTTAGGGCATCAAGCAACTTTGCCGCTCGAAGGTATCTGGCCGAGTCACCCTCTAAACCGGCCAGCCCAACTCGAAACTCCATCTCTACGATCGAAGATATTGCGATTTCGAAGTCTTGAAATTCACCAAGCTTGCCGGCCAGCTTCTTGTCTCCGCGAATAATGGCGATGAGCACATCTGTGTCGAGCATAAACATTTGTGCCTCTAATCAACCAAGAGGGGGTCGAACTTGATGGACTTCACCAGCGCATCGGCTTCGGCTTTGGTCATGAGCTCTGAACCTTCAGGCAGGGCCGCAATTTCTGCTGCTAACTCAGCTAGAGCATTTCGGGACTTGGCAGGCGAGATCACAATGTTCTGCGTGATCGGGTCGCGCCAAACTCGCACCTCTGCACCTTCTTCGAACCTTAGATCAGCCGGAATGCGAATGGCCTGGCTGCCGCCGTTCTGAAACACTCGAGTTTGAAAAATTGTCATTCGAAACCTCCTACGTCAAAAGTATAGACATAGGTATAGACAATTATGAAGGCAGTTTTAGTGCCAACTTTTCGTAGCTACTCGGCACGTGGGCATAGCCCTCGATGTTGTGGTGCACGATCGAATCATCGCCAACGCTCCAGGTGCCGAATTCAGCGAGCCAAATTTCTAGCAGGATGCGCGTCTGCAGCTGCGCGAGGTGCAACCCGATGCACGAGTGTCGGCCGTAGCCGAAGCCGAGGTGCGGGTTGGCCCCGCGGTCGAGGCGAATCTCGGCAGGGCACTCGATGGCCGTCTCGTCGTGGTTCGCAGAAATGAAACTCAGCCACACATAGCTCGGGTTCTCAGGGTCGGTCGTTTCTTGCTTATCGACGCGGTGCATCATCGGCAGCGGGCTAAGAAAGCGCACCATCTCACTGATGAAACCAGGAATCGCATCGCGGTTGCTGGCCAGGCTGGCTCGCAGCTTGTCGTTGTGAGCGAGGTATGACAGCGAACCGCAAACCAGCTTCACCACGGTGTCTCGGCCTCCGGCCAGAACCAGGTTCGCAATGCCGTATTTCTCGAGACGGGTTAGCGGGCGACCATCGAGTTCGGCTCGATTTACTTGGCCGAAAAGGTCGTCGGTCGGGTGAGCATCCAGTTCATCAAAGGTTTTCTTGAGGTAGCGGTCGAGGTGGTCGCCGTGACGAATGCCATCTTCGTCGGTGATCCAGGTGTCGGGTCCCCACGAGTACCACTCGTCGACATCTTCCGGGCGGCCGAACACAACGCCCAGGCACTGCACAATCATCGGTAGCGCAAGCTGCGAAATCACCTCAACCTCACCGGCGGCCTTAGCCTTTTCGACGAGCGCGTTAATCAGCGTTCGAAACTCGGGCTCGTGATTCGCGAGCGATTCTTTGGTGAACACCGGCGCAATCAATGCACGGATGCTCGAATGCAGTGGCGGGTCAACCTCAAGTGGCAGTTGCTTGTAGTCACGAACATCCGCGTCGCCTTGTAAATCGCTCGAATAGCGTTCGTAATCGCGTGCAGCCGCCCGAACATTTGCGTTACCGGTGATGAGCTTCACTAAAGCCTCCAGGGAGCCAAGTCTTCGAGTGCGTTGCGCAGCCGCTCTGGATCGATGCGCCAGTAGTTGTGAACTTTGCCGTTGATGAGCAGCACCGGAATCTCGTCGGCGTAACGCGCGCGAAGCTCGTCGTCGAAGTTGATGTCGTGTTCGACGAGGTCTACCTGCACGTGCCGGGCAACCCCCGTGTATTGAGCGCGAAAGTCGCCGACCACGGCGTTCACCACAACGCGCGCCTCGTCACAGAGGTGGCAACCGGCCTTGCCGATGAGGGTGAGTTGAATGCTTTGCGACACGTGAACATCCTATGGCGGCTCTAAACTTGTGAAGTGCCTCAAACCCCCAAACCGGTGAAGAAGGAAGCTGCATTCTTCGACCTAGACAACACCCTGCTGAGGGGGTCGTCATCTTTTTTGTTTGGCAAGGCTGCGTTCGAGCGCAAAATTTTGGGTCGACGCGACATCTCAAGATTCGCCTGGCAACAATTTCGTTTTATCTGGCGCGGTGAATCGGCCAAGATGATGGCCAGCATCGAAGAAAAGGCCCTTGGCCTGGTTGTCGGCCACAATGCTTCAGAGCTGGCGCAAATGGTCATCGACGTCTACCCCGAATTCATCGCCCCAAAGCTTTGGCCAGAAACCGTGCGAATTGCCCAAGATCACATTGCCAAGGGTCGCGAGGTTTGGATTCTCACCGCTAGCCCTAACGAGATGGCCGAGCACATTGCTCACCAGCTCGGTCTAACCGGTGGCCTCGGCACGCTCGTGGCTCGTGATGAGAACGGCATTCTTACCGGTGAGCTGACCGGGCGCCCGCTGCACGGCAAGCGCAAATTGTCTGCGATGAAAAAACTGGCTAAAGAGCGCAGCCTAAGCCTCAAGCGTTCGTTTGCCTACAGCGACTCTGCCAATGACCTACCGATGCTCACCCACGTGGGCCACCCAGTCGTCGTGAACCCAGACAAAATTCTTTACCGCTATGCCAAGGCTGCTGGGTGGAAGATTCTCGATTTCAAAAAGCGCGAAATCAAAAAGCGCAATAAAGCCGCCAAAAAAGCCTCTGAGTAGCCGGTAACCCTCGGCCCCAAGCCCGCGCCCGTCCAACCCTGCCGCGCCCTGCGCTTAAACAAAAAACCCGCCAGCAACAACTGACGGGATGATTGTTTTGAAAATCTACTTCTTATTGCGACGCTGGTGGCGAGTCTTACGAAGCAGCTTGCGGTGCTTCTTCTTCGACATGCGCTTACGACGCTTCTTAATAACTGAGCCCACGAAAACCTCACATTTAGGGATGTTGCCGACCGAACGTCGACCAACAGACTTTCTCCATTCTAGCCCGTAGAGACCTAGAATCAACCCGTGACCGAAAAACTCCCTTATGAACTAATCGAGAGCCGCGATGGCTTTGAGCTGCGACACTATCCACGCCACGTGGTTGCCGAGGTGAACATCCGTGGCGACTTCATGCAGGCGGGCAGCGCAGCATTCGGTCCGCTGGTTTCTTACATCAGCGGTCGCAACGAGAGTTCGCAGAAAATAGCGATGACCGCTCCGGTGCTTCAAACCAGCACGGATGCCTCGACTCACGTCGTGAGCTTCGTGATGCCGAGCGACATGAAGCCGGGTGATGTGCCTAACCCAACCGGTGGAGTGGTGAACACCCGCGTGGTTGAGCCAACCAACATGGCGGCGATTCGCTTCGGTGGCGGCTGGAACGAGGAACGCTTCACGGGCTTCGCTGAAAAGCTGGTCTCGTCGGTAAAAGCAGCTGGCCTCGAGACTGTAGGCGAGGTTCAGTTCGCTCGTTTCGATCCTCCTTGGAAACCGGGTTTTCTAAAACACAACGAAGTTTTGATTGAAGTTAACCTTTAGTTCATAACGTTCCTAGAAGGTACTCATATGACAATCGCATCGGTACTTTTTGTGTGTGTTCACAACGCTGGTCGTTCACAGATGGCTGCTGGCTACCTGCAGCACCTAGCCGGTGACCGAGTTGAGGTTCGCTCGGCTGGCTCAATGCCAGGCAACCAGGTCAACCCTTCTGCAGTAGCGGCCATGGCCGAAGAGGGAATCGACATCTCTGGCGCTCAGCCAAAGGTGCTGACCACCGAGGCAGTTCAGGCCAGCGACTACGTAATCACCATGGGTTGCGGAGACGCTTGCCCGATTTTTCCTGGCAAGAAATACCTCGACTGGGCACTCGATGACCCAGCCGGTCAAGGTGTCGCTGCGGTTCGCCCGATTCGAGACGAGATTCGTGGCTTGATCGAAGGCTTGATTGCCGAGATCGACGAGCGCGCAGCTAACGCCTAAGCCCACTGATTCGGTTTGCGCCTGACGCGCGAAAAAACTTTCTAACGCTGCTTGCTGCGAAGCGTGATTCCGGTTCGGCGCATCCAAGCTCGCGGGGCGTTCTTCGCAATCCAAACCATTACTCGATACTGCCAACCCGGAATGCTGATGGCCTTGCCGCGCTGGGCGTCGGCCCAACTCTTGGCAACCAAGAAGTCGGCGTCTAGCCACATGAAGTTCGGCAGAGCATCCATTTTCATTTTTGCTCGCTGGTGAAACTCGGTTTTGGTGAAGCCCGGGCAGAGCGCCGAAACGTTCACTCCGTGTTTGCTGACCTCAGCGTGCATCGATTCGGTGAGCACGGTCACATATGCCTTGGCGGCGCTGTAGTGACCGGCGGCAAAGTAGCCGGCAACCGATGAGACGTTCACGACGGTGCCAGACTTGCGTGCCACCATCTGTGGCAGCACCGCGTGAGACAACTGCATTGGGGCCGCGACCAAAATGTTCACCACGGCCTGCTCGTCGGCAGCGCTGCTCTTGACGAACGAAGAATTTAAACCGAAACCGGCGTTGTTGATGAGCACTTCGATTTCATTTTTGGCGATGAAGTCGGCGAGGGTCGCGATGCCTTTATCGGTGGTGAGGTCTGCGCTGAGCACCTGAGTTTCGACCCCGTGCTTGGCAGTGAGGTCGGCGGCCGTTTGCCCCAGACGCTTCAGGTCGCGCGAGACGAGAACGAGGTTGTAGCCCTTGGCTGCGAGCAGCTTGGCATAGGCCGCGCCGATTCCGGCGGTTGGTCCGGTGACCATTGCCCATTTAGCCATGGCTATTTTCCTGCCGCGATTTCACGCGCGCGAGCCAATGCGGCTGCGGTTGCTCGGCCGAACAGTTCATGCAGGTTCGCCTGTTCGAAAACGGCGATGGCCTGCATGGTGGTTCCATTCGGGCTGGTCACCTGGCGGCGAAGGTCGGCCGGGGTTTTGCCTGAGGCTGCCAACAGCTCGGATGCTCCGAGGAAGGTTTCTTCAACGAGCATCCGTGCCTGATCTGGTGTGAAGCCGAGTTCGACGGCCGCCTTGGTGAACTCTTCGATGAAGTAGAAAACATAGGCCGGGCCTGAGCCGCTGACCGTGCTGAGCTGATCGATCTGGTCTTCGCCGACGACAACCACGCGACCGACCGATTCGAATAGCTCGGATGCTGTGGCCAGCTGCTCTGGCGTCACTCTCGACCCCGCAGCGAGGCCGGTAACCGCACGACCGACGATTGCGGGGGTGTTTGGCATTGCGCGCACCACGGCCACGTTGTCGGCCACTGCGGCCTGCATGGCTGCGGTGGTGATGCCGGCGGCAACGCTCACGACTAGAGCGCCGGGCTTGAGGTTGGCGGCCACCTGGGTGAGCACTTCAATGACGTAGGCGGGTTTGACGGCAACAAGCACGATGTCGGCATCGACCACTGCTTCGGCGTTGGCGGCGGCGTTGGTTTCGGTGGCTGTTGCGGTTATGCCGAACTCGTCGGCCAGTCGACTCGCGGTGGCCTGGGACTTGGTGCTTGCGACAACTTCGCTCGCATCGACACCGTTGCTCATCAGGCCGGCAAGAATTGCGGTTCCCATTGAGCCCGAACCAAGAATGGCTAGTTTGTTGAAGTTCACAGGTTCAGTTTAGGCGTGCACTAGGTGTCGGGCGGGCTTGGTAGTTTTGAACCAAAGACTTTGGAGGTTCGATGGCAGCGCGCGCAAAAAACGAATACGCCTGTGGCGAGTGCGGCTGGTCGAGCACAAAGTGGGTCGGCCAGTGCGGCGAATGCCAGCAGTGGAACACCATGGTCGAAGGCTCAGGGCCAACGCGTGGCCTAGGCACCATCAAGTCGATCAAACCGGCCACCATCGTTGCCTCGTCTGCCGCTAAACCCATCACGGATGTCTCGACAGTAGCCGTGGCATCACGCTCGACTCGCGTTGGCGAGTTCGACCGTGTGCTAGGCGGCGGCATTGTGCCCGGTGCCGTGGTTTTGCTCTCGGGTGAACCCGGTGTCGGCAAGTCGACCCTGCTTCTCGAAGTTGCAGCCAACACCGCCAAGTCGGGTGCCAAGGTTCTCTACATTTCTGGCGAAGAATCGGTCGGGCAAATTCGCCTTCGTGCCGAACGCACCGGTGCCATGACCGACCAACTCTATTTGGCATCCGAGACCGACCTATCTGCAGTGCTTGGTCAGATCGATGCGGTTGGCCCAGAACTGCTCGTGGTCGACTCGGTGCAAACCATCGCCGCTGCCGAAATCGACGGCGCGGCCGGCATGCCGAGCCAGATTCGCGAAGTTGCCGCCAACCTCATTCGAGTTGCCAAAGAGCGCAACCTGCCGGTGATTCTGGTCGGCCACGTAACCAAAGACGGCTCGATCGCCGGCCCGCGCGTGCTCGAGCACCTCGTCGACGTGGTTTGCCACTTCGAGGGTGACCGCCAAACCTCGCTGCGATTCGTACGCTCGCTCAAAAACCGTTACGGCCCTACCGATGAGGTTGGCTGTTTCGAAATGACCGGTGAGGGCATCCGAGAGGTGCCAGACCCAAGCGGTCTGTTCTTGTCGCGACCAGAGCAGCCGGTTTCGGGCACTTGCGTCACCGTCACAATCGAGGGTCGCCGCGCGCTCATTGCCGAGGTGCAGGCACTCGTCGTCAAGAGTTCAACCCCGCAGCCGAGGCGCGTGGTCAATGGCGTCGATGCATCGAGAGTTGCCATGTTGCTCGCGGTGCTCGAGCGCAGAGCCGGCATGCGAGTCGGCGACATGGATGTCTATGTGTCAACAGTCGGTGGCGTGAAGCTCACCGAACCCGCTGCCGACCTTGCCATCGCGGTGGCCATCGCCTCTGCCGTGCAAGACAAACCGATCGCCTACGACCTGGTTGCCTACGGCGAAATCAGTTTGGCTGGCGAGATTCGTCAGGTGACCAACTCAAAGCAGCGTGCCACCGAGGCTGCTCGCTTAGGTTTTGCCCGCCAGGTTGATTCAGAGGTCGGTGGGCTAAAGGCCGCGCTGGTCCTAGCCCTCAACTGGTAGTTCGCGCACAAGCCTCGCCGGGTTACCAGCAACAACGGTGCGTGCAACAACGTCTCGAGAAACCACAGCACCGGCACCAACCACTGCACCGTCACCGATTGTTACGCCGGCCAGAATGATCGCCCCAGAACCCACCCAAACGTTTGAACCAATCGTGATTGGCAGTCCAGCCTCCCAACCGAGAGCCCTCAGCTCAGGGTTGAGCGGGTGAATCGGGGTCATCAACTGAACATTCGAGCCGAACATCGTTCCCGCACCGATTCGAATTGGTGCAACATCCAAGGCAATCAGCCCGTAGTTTGCGAAACAATTCTCACCCCAGTGGATGTTCTTACCGAAGTCGACCTTGATCGGCTCTCGCAACCAAACTCCGGGAGCAACGGTACCGAAGATTTCGGGCAGCAGAGCCAGAGCAGCATCGGAGTCGATCGGCAACAGGTTGTTGTATTCGGTAGTAAGACGGCTCGCGCGCGCGATGGCTTGCCACTGCTCGGGTCCGGCCTTGTACCAATCTCCGGCATCCATGCGCTCTTGCATGGTTCTTTGGTCGTTGGGGTCGACCGGTTTCATGTGCGAATCAGATGCCATGGCGGTTAGTTTAGTAAGAACTGGTTGCCGTCAGACAGCACGCCGTTGACCTCAACCGTGAGGTTGTAGGCGCCAGGAGTTACCGGAACCTGAGTTTCGGCATTACAGCCGGTTGAGCTCGAGCGCACGCGTTCCCAAGGCGAAGTCGGGCTTGGCAACGACTGACCTGGCTCTAGGGTTACAACCTGGTCAAGCAGCCCTGTGCGATCGCAGTCGCGCGATGTCCAGATGAGGTCGTTGCCAGAACGAATGGTGAAGAACTGCACGGCAGGGCCGGCGTTGAAGGTGCAGGTGACGGTGCCCACGTTTTTGATGGTGAACCAGATGTAAGGCTGTTCGCCGGTGGCGAAAGACTCGGCTTCGGTGCTATCTTGGCGGCCAACAATCGCGGTGGCCAAAATGTCGCCGGATGCACACTGCTGGCCCTCGACGTTGGTTGGCGCCACACTCGGGGTTGGCCCTGAAAAGGCCGAGCCGATGGCACCGACGATGGCACTGATGAGAGCGAAGATGGCCCACCCGACCAGCACAATCGCAGCCAGCGCAACGATGCGGCGACGGCGATAAATCTGAGGGGAAAGTCGCTTTTGCGGGGTTCTTCTTGGGGCAGCCATGCCTCTAGGTTAGCCAGAGCGAGGCTTATAGAACCTTAAGCATCCTCGTGTTGCCTAGGGTGTTTTGCTTGACCCTGGCCAGATCGAGAAACTCTGCCACACCGTCGTCGTTAGAGCGAACCATCTCGGCGAACGTTGCCTCGTCGACCGGAACATCCGAGATTTCTTCAAAACCCAGCTTGGCGAAGAAACCAACCTCGAAAGTCAAACAGAACACACGCTTGACGCCGAGTTCTTCTGCTCGAACCAGCAGCGCTTGCACCAGCGCAAGGCCTACGCCTTGGCCACGAGTTTCGGTCGACACCACGATTGAGCGAACTTCGGCAAGGTCTTCCCACATGATGTGAAGCGCACCGGCGGCGAGTAACTTGCCGTTCTGGTCTTCGACCACCATGAACTCTTGCACCTTTTCAAAAAGGCCGACGAGGTCGTGGTGAAGAAGAACCTTGCCTTCGCTCGGTTCACGAAGCGCTTGGATGCTCCGCACATCGCTCGCCAGTGCGGCACGAATGCGCAACTGGGGTGAGGTGCTTGAGGTCATTCCTAAATGGTAGCGGTTTCGCGAACCTTCGAATCAAACGTGAACGCACCCTCAACGAAATCGACCGAGACGTGGCTTGACGTTGGCAGCTTGCCGGCAATCATCAACTCGCTCAACTGGTCTTCGATCTCGCGCTGAACTGCACGACGCAACGGTCTTGCACCTAGAGCTGGGTCATAACCAAGTTCGATTAGACGAGCCTTTGCGGCCTGGCTAATCTCAATGGTCATGTCGCGGTCTTCGAGGCGGCGCGCCAGCTTCTTGATGAAGAGGTCGACGATCTGCAATAGCTCGGTCTGCTTTAGCTGTGGGAACACGATGGTGTCGTCGACGCGGTTCAAGAACTCTGGCTTGAACTGCTTTTTCAACTCTTCTACTACTTTGCCCTTCATGCGGTCGTAGTCGTTGCCGTCGTCACCCTCGAGAGCGAAGCCCATTGTGCCGCGAGCGATGTCTCGGGTTCCGAGGTTGGTGGTCATGATGATGACAGTGTTCTTGAAGTCAACAACGCGACCCTGACCATCGGTTAGTCGACCCTCTTCGAGAATCTGCAACAGCGAGTTGAAGATGTCTGGGTGAGCCTTTTCGATTTCATCGAACAGCACGACAGAGAACGGCTTGCGGCGAACCTTTTCGGTTAGCTGGCCACCCTCTTCGAAGCCAACGAAGCCCGGAGGGGCACCGAATAGGCGGCTCACGGTGTGCTTCTCGCCGTATTCGCTCATGTCGAGTGCAATAAGCGCGCCTTCGTCTTCGAACAAGAACTCGGCGAGCGCTTTGGCTAACTCGGTCTTACCAACACCGGTTGGGCCGGCGAAGATGAACGAACCAGATGGGCGGTTCGGGTCTTTGAGGCCCGCACGCTGACGGCGAATCGACTTCGAGATCGCGCGAATAGCTTCTTCTTGACCGATGACGCGCTGGTGCAGCTCGTCTTCCATGTAAATGAGCTTGGCGCTCTCTTCTTCGCTGATCTTGAATACTGGGATGCCGGTGGCCTGCGAAAGCACCTCGGCGATTAGGCCTTCGTCAACAACGCCCTGGGCCGCCACGTTGCCGTTGCGGAAAGACTTCTCTAGCTTCACGCGTTCGATGTTGAGCTTCTTCTCTTCGTCGCGCTTTGATGCGGCGAGTTCAAAGTCTTGAGCCTCGATGGCCTTCTCTTTGTCAACCCGCACGCCAACGATGCGCTCCTCTAGGGCACGAAGCTCTGGTGGCGAAGAAAGAATCGATAGGCGCATGCGAGCACCGGCCTCATCGATCAGGTCGATGGCCTTGTCTGGCAAGAAGCGGTCGGTCACGTAGCGGTCTGAAAGGGTGACCGCCGATACAACGGCCTGGTCGGTGATGGTCACCTTGTGGTGAGCCTCGTAGCGGTCGCGCAGACCCTTCAAAATGTTGATTGCCATCGGTAGGGTCGGCTCGCTGACGTTGACCGACTGAAAACGACGAGCAAGGGCCGCGTCTTTTTCGAAGTGCTTGCGGTATTCGTCGAGAGTGGTCGCACCAATGGTCTGCAGTTCACCGCGAGCCAGCAGTGGCTTCAAGATGGATGCTGCATCGATGGCCCCTTCGGCTGCACCCGCACCAACCAAGGTGTGAATTTCGTCGATGAAGGTGATGATGTCGCCACGGGTGCGAATCTCTTTGGTTACCTTCTTGAGGCGCTCTTCGAAGTCACCGCGGTAACGCGAGCCGGCGATTAGCGAACCCATGTCTAGGGTGTAGAGCTGCTTGCCCTTTAGGGTCTCGGGAACGTTGCCGTTGACGATGGCCTGAGCCAAGCCCTCAACCACAGCGGTCTTGCCCACACCAGGCTCACCAATAAGAACCGGGTTGTTCTTTGAGCGGCGAGAAAGAATCTGCATCACGCGCTCGATCTCACGCTCGCGACCGATAACTGGGTCGAGCTTGCCTTCGGCTGCCGCCTGGGTCAGGTTGCGACCGAACTGGTCGAGAATCTGCGAACCCTTTTGTGGTGCGTTGGTTTCGCCGCCAACCTGAACGGCCTCTTTGCCCTGAAAACCTGAAAGCAACTGAATGACCTGCTGGCGAACACGGTTGGTGTCAGCGCCCAACTTGGTTAGAACCTGAGCGGCGACACCCTCGCCCTCACGAATGAGCCCGAGCAATAGGTGCTCGGTTCCGATGTACGAGTGGCCGAGCTGCAGCGCCTCGCGCAACGATAGCTCGAGAACCTTCTTGGCACGTGGAGTGAAAGGAATGTGACCACTTGGCGCGGTTTGACCGGTGCCGATGATCTCTTGCACCTGCTCGCGCACAGCATCCAAGCTGATGCCAAGCGCTTCTAGCGACTTAGCTGCCACGCCTTCACCCTCGTGAATTAGGCCGAGCAACAGGTGCTCGGTGCCAATGTAGTTGTGGTTGAGCATCTTCGCCTCTTCTTGGGCGAGCACCACTACACGACGGGCCTTGTCGGTGAATTTCTCGAACATTTCAACTCCTTGCGACGACTAGGGTGTAGCCGTCTATACAAGGATGTTAACCGCCGAGCATGACCTATTTAAGGGCTGTTCGCTAGAGGAATAAAGAAGTTGTGATTACTTGGATGCCTTGGCAGGGGTCTTCTTCGCCGCAGGCTTAGCGGCGGCAGTTTCAAGCTTGGCACGCTCTTCGGCTTCGATCTGCGAGTAAATCTCGCGCTCTTTCGAATCGGCACGCAAAATCGAGCGCATGATCAGATAGAAGATGCCGCCAACCAGAATCGGTGGAACGAGCGAAAGCGCTACGTCTACGAAAATCTCCCAAGCGGTCAACTTTGCCTACTTCACTAGAGGGAACATGATGGTCTCGCGAATTCCGAGACCGGTGAGTGTCATTAACAAGCGGTCGATGCCCATTCCCATTCCACCGGTCGGTGGCATGCCGAATTCGAGAGCCTTCAAGAAATCTTCGTCGAGCTTCATTGCCTCTGGATCGCCGGCCGCAGCCAATTTCATTTGCTCAACAAAACGCTCGCGCTGAATCACCGGGTCAACTAGCTCTGAGTAGCCGGTGGCCTGCTCATAGCCGCGAATGTAGAGGTCCCACTTTTCGACAACGCCGGCCTTGCTGCGGTGGTTGCGAACGAGCGGTGATGTGTCAACCGGAAAGTCCATCACGAAAGTAGGTGCCACGAGGTCACCCTTCACGAAGTGCTCCCACAGCTCTTCGACATACTTGCCGTGCTGGGGGTGGTCGATTTCGAGGCCCTCTTTCTCGGCGAGTTTCTTGAGCTCGGCGAGCGGGGTCTCCGGCGTAATTTCAACGCCAGCTGCGGCCGAGAGCGACTCAAACATCGAGATGCGAGCCCATTCACCGCCGAGGTCGTTGACAGTGCCGTCATCCAAGGTGACCTGGTGGGTGCCGAAGACATCCATCGCGGCATTCTGAATCAAGCGCTGGGTTAGTTCGGCCATAACGTTGTAGTCACCGAATGCCTCGTAAGCCTCGAGCATTGCGAACTCTGGGCTGTGGGTGCGGTCGGCACCTTCGTTTCTGAAGTTGCGGTTGATTTCGTAGACACGATCGATGCCACCGACAACGGCGCGCTTCAAGAACAGCTCAGGCGCGATTCGCAAGAACAGTTCGGTGTCGAAGGCGTTCGAGTGAGTCTTGAACGGGCGGGCCGATGCGCCACCGTGAATGGTCTGCAGCATCGGGGTTTCGACCTCGAGATAGGCCGATTCGGTAAAGGTTTTGCGCATCGAGGCCATAACCTGCGAGCGAATCTTGACCACTTCGCGGGCGCGGTCGCGCACAATTAGGTCGATGTAGCGGTGACGAACGCGAAACTCTTCGCCGAGTTCGTTGTGCAGGTTAGGCAGCGGGCGAATGGTCTTGGCGGCCATCTTCCACTCGCTCACCAAAATGCTCAGCTCGCCGCGCTTCGAGGTGATTACCTCGCCGGCGACGAAGAGGTGGTCACCTAAGTCGACGAGTTCTTTGTAAAGCTCAAGCTGCTCTTCGCCAACCTTGTCGAGCGAAAGCATTGCTTGGATGCGCGCGCCAGAGCCCGCCTGCAAAGTGCCGAAGCAGAGCTTGCCGGTGTTGCGCTGAAACATGACACGACCCACGAGGGCGACTTGGTCGCCGGTCGCGACATCCACTTCTAAATCTGGGTAGGCGTCGCGAACCTGATCGATGGTGTGAGTGATTGGAAGCGAGACCGGGTAGGCGTCGCCGAGTTCGTTGAGTCGAGCGCGCTTTTCGAGACGAATGGCGATCTGCTCGGGCAGGTCTTGTTCGTCTTCGTGCTCGATTGGCGAATCGCTCATGCGTCTTGCTCCCGAATTTCAATGATCTGGTTATCGATTAGTCGAACCCCGCCAACCTGTGCCGCGACTATGGCAAGGGCTTCACCCTTGAATTTGTCATTCACCGGTTTGAAAAGTTGGCTATCAACTATCGCTAGGTATTCAAGTTTAGTCTCGGGCTCGCCGGCGAACAGCGTGAGTCCGGCTTCGATGCAGTACGAGGCTGGCAGGCCGTGGTTGGCCGCGAAGCCGACTGCGCGCAGGGCCTTCGAAATCACGGTCGCCGATTCGCGCTGCGCCGGGGTTAGGTAGCGGTTGCGGCTCGACATGGCGAGCCCCGATGGTTCGCGCACCGTTGGGGCGGCGATGATCTCGAGCCCTTCGAATTTTGCCCCGGCCAACTTGCGCACCATGAAGAGTTGCTGGGCGTCTTTTTGGCCGAAGACCGCGACATCTGGCTTGACCAGGTCGAACAAGCGGCCGACCACGGTGAGCATTCCGTCGAAGTGCCCAGGGCGGGCGGCTCCTTCGAAAGTTGAGCCGATGATGCCGGCGCGCTCGGTTGGTTTGCCGGGCTTGCCTTCTGGCGGATAAACCTCTTCGACCCAGGGTGCGAAGACAACATCACACGGATGCCCCTCTAGAGCCTCGACGTCGGCCTCGAGTGTGCGCGGATAGCGGTCAAAATCTTCGCCCTCGCCGAACTGAAGCGGATTCACGAAGATGCTGACGACGACGAATTCGGCGTTCTCGCGCGCAATGTCGACTAGGCGCAGGTGACCTTCGTGCAGAGCGCCCATGGTTGGCACTAATGCAACGCGCTTGCCTTCGGCCTTGGCGTCGGCGACGAGCTGGTCGAGCTCTGCGTTGGTGTGAACAAGTTTCATTTCTCTAAGAGTAATAAAGACTTTCTTGCGAGAGGCGCTGTTAGGAAAATGACAAAAATGGCAACGAGGCTATCGACCAAGAGTAAAGCTATGCCCCAAGTGTCCGGCAAAAAAACGACGTATGACGCCGTTTTCAAAAGGACACCCCCAGACAAAGTAGCGACTACCAAAAGGGTCGCTTTTCGCCCTGGATGACGAGACTTCGTTAGCTCTGCCAGCAGAAAGAGCCCTACAACAAAAACAATGTGTCCTAAAAATGCACCTCCATAGAGGGGCACTGCGAGCAAGTTTTTCCATGCCCAACCAAAAATGGCAGTCCAAAAATGATACTTCTCTGAGTCAAGCGGGGGCAGTGGCTCAAAAACAAGAGAAGTCAGAATGCCGGTTACAGGCCAGGCAATAAGGCTGGCAAGTGCCACTCGTGCCGCACTGCTAGAAATAAGTGCCTTGCTCTTGGTCAATTGAATCCCCCTTGGATTGACATTTTTAGAAGTCGGATGGGTCGAGCGGTTGGTGCCCGTCGGCAAGTGCACGTTGAACGGCGCTGCGCACGCTCGGGGCCAGAATGCCGCGGGCGTTGGCGATGCCGGCTTCTTCGAGCAGCCCGATGGCCTGGTTGACCACGAGCGTTGAGAAGGTGGTCGAAACTTCGAACGCCTCTGCATATGCGGCGCGCTGCTGCTCATCGATGACCACCGGCTCGCCACCCATTTCGATAACCAGGGCCTGAGCGATCGGCAGCACCACCTTTGGTGCCGAAACCGCGAAAAAGACCTCGCGCATGCGCTGCAGGTCGAGGCTGGTGCCGCTGAACGACATTGCCGGATGCACGGCCAAAGCAATCGCACCCTGCGCCGATGCCGACCCGAGCACCGAGTGCCCGTGGTGTGGGCTGGTGTGGGCAACGAGTTGTCCGTTGCGCCAAAGGTGAGCTTCGCTGATCGCACCCACGGTGCCCTCAAGTTCATCGTCGGCAACGGCGAGCAGCACGAGTTCGGCACGCGACAGCAGTTCGCGCAACTCGAGCGCATCGAGGCCGGGTAGCGCAGCATCCACTCGGTCGGTGTCTGCGGGTGAAGTGTGGGTGATTCCGATGAGCAAGTGGCCTGCGCCGGCGAGGGCCGAGGCCATGGCGATGCCAGCCGGGGCGGTGCCCACGATGCCTACCGCGAGTCTGGCTTTGGTGCTGTCGATCATGCGGCGGCTCCGTCTGCGTCGCCGGATTCGAGCTTGGCGTCTGGCGGCACCTTGCAGGCACGCTCAACGACTAGGCCACAAACCACCATGGCGATCGAGCCGGCGACGGCCAAAATGGCTCGCCAGAGCAGACCTGTGGTTGGCGACGGTGAGCTGAGCAGTGCGATCAAGACGCCTGCGTGCCATCCGCTGAAAAATGCGCCGGCAATGGCGGTCGATTTGGCGAGAAGTGCAACGCGCACGGCATAAAACGGGTCGACGCGCTTGGGCGCTGGGCTGTTGCTGGCTGAGGCAGGGTCTTTTTTGACCTGCTCTAGTCGAGCTCTAACCGCCTGGCGGTATTTGAAAATCGGCCAGGCGAACACCACGAGCGAAACCGAGATGAACGGCAACACGGCCACGAGCGAGGTTGGCGAAACCGGAATCGGCGCACCAGAGCGAACCAAGAATTCGGCTAGAAAGACGCCGATGATTGAGCTGGCCACCGCATACGAAACGATTGCAGACAGTTTGGTTGGCTTCATCGCACACACCCGATCATGCGACCACCCAAACTTCAGACTCGAGGGTTTTGGCGAGCGCTGCCACCGAACCGTGACCGGGCAGTAACGCGGCCGGGTTCATTAGCGCCCAGGGCACCAGCACGAAAGCTCGTTGATAAGCGCGTGGATGCGGCAACTCGAGCCGCTTGCCCGCTTTGATCAGCGTTCCGTAGGTAATGATATCGATGTCTAAGGTTCGTGAACCCCAGCGCTCGAGCCGCACGCGACCGTGCTCTTGCTCGATTTCTCGAACGCGGTCGAGCAGGTCGCCAGGCTTTAGCGAGGTTTCGACCTCGACCACGCCGTTCAGATAATTCGGGCGGCTTTCATCAACGCCGGCTTCGGTGAGTGCGTGCGATTCGACGAGCGGCGACTTGGCCACAACCTCGATGCCCTCGGTGTTTTTTAGAGCGCGGATGGCCGACTTGATGATCTGCTTACGGTCGCCGAGATTGCCACCCAAAGCCAACACGGCGCGAACTGTGGTCATTAGTCTCGCTTGGCTTTCACAGTTACCGAAACATCTTCGAAGTCGTAGACGATTGGGGCGTTTGGTTTGTGAACCGTGATTTTCGCCTTTCGGATGGTGCCGGTGGCGTCTCCCCCAGCCATGTTCATCACGGTTTCGAGCAATCGCTGGGCAAGGGTTTCGATTAGGTCGAACGATTCGCCCTTGGCATTTTCGACCAACGCCTTAGCGATGTCGGCGTAGCTAACGGTGTGCGAAAGGTCGTCGTTGACGGTTGCCTTGGTGGCATCGAGCCACACCGAGCAGTCGATGTAGAAGTCTTGGCCGTTCTGTCTCTCGAAGTCAAAAACGCCGTGGTAGGCGAAAACACGCAGTCCCTTGAGTGAGATTTTTTGCTGCATGGTTTAGCTCTGTTCTGCGTCTCTGAGTGCGGCAACGACCCTGATTGCGTCGGTTGTTGCAAGAACATTGTGTACCCGAACGCCCCAAATTTTGCGTTGCAACAGCAGTGCGGTGAGCACGGCGGTGGCCAGGTCACGGCGCTCATTGCTCACTTCGGCTGGCTCATCTGGCTCGATGACTCCGGCGATAAAACGCTTACGGCTGGCACCGACCAAAATCGGGTAGCCGAGCTCCTCAAGCTTGTCGAGGCGGGCGACGAGCTTCCAGTTCTGCTGCATGTCTTTGGCAAAGCCAAGACCCGGGTCAATCACGATTTGCGATTGTCTTATGCCGGTCGCGAGCGCAGCATCCACGCGCAGCTTCAACTCGGCGGCAACCTCGGCAGCAACGTCGTCATAGGTGGCGAGGGTGTCCATCTGGTCGCTGAAACCGCGCCAGTGCGAAATGATGATGGTCGCGCCGGGGTCGGCCGCAACCTTGAACATGTCGGGGTCGGCTAAGCCGCCCGAGACGTCGTTGATGATCGATGCGCCGGCAGCCACCGCGAGTCGGGCGGTTTCGGCGTTCATGGTGTCGATCGAAACCTTGGCACCGAGTTCGGCCACGATTGCTTCGATCACCGGCAGCACGCGCGCCTGCTCTTCGGCGAGGGTCACGCGCTTTGCACCCGGGCGGGTTGATTCGCCACCAATGTCGATAATGTCTGCGCCCGCAATCTGCAACACGCGAGCGTGGTCGAGGGCAGCCTCGAGTCGAATAAAGTCACCGCCGTCGCTGAATGAATCTGGAGTGACGTTGAGCACTCCCATTACGAGCGGCTGGTGAAAGTTCATTTGCTAATCAAACCCATAACTTCGGCGCGAGCGACTGGTTCGTCGTAGCATCCGCGCGCTGCCATGGTGATGGTGTTTGCTTCGGGCTGACGTGCGCCGCGTGAGACCACACAGTGGTGACGCGCCTCGATAACGACCACAACGCCTTTGGTGTTCAACCCGCGCACCAGCGCATCGGCAACCTGAGCGGTGAGGTTTTCTTGAAGCTGCGGGCGCGAAGCCACGATTTCGACCAGCTTTGGCAGGCGACCAAGACCAACCACTCGATCACTCGGTAGGTAGGCAACATGGGCAACGCCGGTGAATGGCAGCAGGTGGTGCTCGCACATCGAAACAAAGTCGATGTCTTTGAGAATGACTACCTCGTTGTGCTCGGCTTCGAACGTTTCGCTGAGCACGGATGTCTCGTCGACACCCACACCCTTGAAGAACTCTGCATAGGCCCCCGCCACTTTTTCGGGCGTCGCCAAAAGCTCGGCACGGGTAGGGTCTTCTCCGATTGCCGAGAGCAACTCGGTAACCGCGCGTTTGATGCGTTCGGAATCGATCAAGGTTTAGGCCTTGGGTTCGGCAGGTTTCTTGCGAGCCACGCGCTTGACCGGCTTTGCTGCCTCGGCTGCAGCAACCTTTGCGGCTGCGGCAACTTTCGACTTGGTCGAGCCCTTGGTTGGAATCGCGATTGGGCCCTGTGCTGAAACCGGTCGGGTTTTCTTCGATAGCCACTGGGTGCGCCTTGGCACCTTCTTGACCGTCTTGAAAATCTTGGCGATCTGGTCTTGGTTGAGGGTTTCTTCTTCCATCAGAGCCTTGGCCAGTGCATCGAGCACCTTGCGGTTTAGGTTGATGGCTTTGTAAGCCTCGTCGTGAGCGGCGTCGAGAATGGCGCGAACCTCGGCGTCGATCTGCTGCGCGGTTGCCTCGCTGTAGTCACGCATCTGCCCCATGTCGCGGCCGACGAAAACTTCGCCTGCTCCGCCGAACGACATTGCACCCAGGTTGGCCGAGAAGCCGTATTGGGTGACCATCTTGCGGGCAATCGAGGTTGCCTTTTCGAAGTCGTTCGATGCGCCGGTGGTTGGGTCGTGGAACACGACTTCTTCGGCCACGCGGCCACCCATTGCATAGGCAATCTGGTCAAGCAGCTGGTTGCGTGAAATCGAGTAGCGGTCTTCTAGCGGAAGCACCATGGTGTAACCCAGGGCACGACCGCGAGGAAGAATGGTGACCTTGGTGACTGGGTCGCTGTCGTTCATGGCAGCGGCAACCAGTGCGTGACCAGCCTCGTGGTAGGCGGTGTTCAGGCGCTCCTGATCTTTCATCAGGCGGGTCTTCTTTTGCGGGCCGCCGATGACGCGGTCGATTGCCTCATCGATGGTGGCTGCGGTGATCTGCTTCTCGTTCTGACGAGCGGTCAGCAGGGCTGCCTCGTTTAGAACGTTGGCAAGGTCGGCACCGGTGAAGCCCGGGGTGCGGCGAGCAACGAGTGCTAGGTCGACATCGTCGGCAACCGGCTTGCCCTTGGCGTGCACGCGCAGAATCTGCTCGCGACCCTTTAGGTCTGGTGCGCCAACGCCGATTTGACGGTCGAAGCGACCTGGGCGAAGCAGCGCAGGATCGAGCACGTCTGGGCGGTTGGTTGCCGCGATAAGAATCACGTTGGTCTTCGAGTCGAAGCCATCCATTTCAACCAGCAACTGGTTGAGGGTCTGCTCGCGCTCATCGTTACCGCCACCGATACCAGCACCGCGCTGACGACCAACTGCGTCGATTTCGTCTACGAAGATGATGGCTGGGGCGCTCTGCTTGGCCTGTTCGAACAGGTCGCGAACACGAGAGGCACCAACACCGACGAACATTTCGACAAAGTCAGAACCCGAGATCGAGAAGAACGGAACCCCGGCTTCACCGGCTACTGCCTTAGCGACCAAAGTCTTACCAGTTCCCGGAGGGCCATACAAAAGCACACCGCGAGGAATCTTGGCACCGACGGCCTGAAACTTCTGCGGGTTTTTCAAGAAGTCTTTGATTTCTTCGAGCTCTTCGATTGCCTCGTCAGAGCCGGCCACGTCGGCAAAGGTGACGGTCGAGTTTTCTTTGCTAACCAACTTGGCGCGCGACTTGCCAAAGTTCATCACCTTGCCGTTGCCACCGCCCATGCCGCTCATCAAGAACCAGAAGATGGCGCCGATGATGATGAAAGGAAAGATGGTGCCGAGCAGGGCCACATACCAAGGGGTGTTTGGCACCTGGTCGTCGTAGCCGTCAACAATGTCGGCCTTGGCAACAGCCTCGGTTACGGCAACGCCGCGGTGAAAGACATAGAAAAACTGAACATTCTTGCCGAGGGTCGCGTCTTTGTTTTTGAGCACGATGTCAACGCGCTGTTCGCCGTCATAAACCTTGACCGACTCGGCCTTGCCGCCACTGAGCAGCTCAAGACCAACCGAGGTCTCGACGCGCTTATAGGTGGTGCCGGTCGAAAGCGAAGTGCCGATGAAAACGATCAGCAACGCGGCGAAGATCCAGATGAATGGACCCTTCAAAAACTTCTTGGATTTCATAGTTGAGGCGCGGGCCTCTTCCTTTCGGTGGCAAGGAACAACTAGAGATAAGGCTACCTGCTGGGGGTGCATCCGTGCAGGGCTGTTCGCTCAAGGGTGAGCGAGAAAGCGGATGCTCGGCTAGCGGCCGGGGCTATGAATAGACGGATGGCGAGAGAACCGCGACGCCCTTGAGCGTGCGGTATTTCTCGGCGTAGTCGAGGCCGTAACCGACCACGAATTCGTTTGGAATGTCGAAGCCAACCATGGCAACGTCAACCTGAACCTTTGCGGCATCTGGCTTGCGCAAGAAGGCCACGATTTCGACCGATGCTGCGCCGCGAGCCTTGAGGTTCGAGATGAGCCACGACAGGGTTAGGCCCGAGTCGATGATGTCTTCGACAATCAGTACGTGACGGCCGAGAACGTCGGCGTCTAAGTCTTTGAGAATGCGAACAACGCCCGAAGATTGGGTGCCAGAGCCGTAAGAAGAGACGGCCATCCAGTCCATCTGCGCGTGCATCTGCATTTCGCGCGATAGGTCGGCCATGAACATCACAGCACCCTTGAGAACTCCGACTAGCAGCAGGTCTTTGCCTGCGTAGCGCGCGTCAACCTCGGCGGCCAGTTCTTTGATTTTCGCGTTGATTTGCTCTTCGGTGACGAGAATCTTGGTGATTTCGCCGGCTACCTTGTCGAGGTCCACTAACAGGCTCCTGTTTTGAGGGTTTTTGTGGTTCTAAATACGAGCGATCGGCCCGTGCGTTCTACTCTAGTGCCCGAAAGTGTAAGCGGTTTCTGCCCGTGCCAGTCGAGCACCAGGGCTGTGACCGAGTCGATTGCGGTGGCGGTGGCCTGACCTCCGACGGTCTCGATGGCGAGCTTGATTAGGCGCGATGTAAGGGCACTCGGATGCTTCGCTAACGCCTCGCAGTCGAGCGTGACGCTGATGGCCGCAACCTGCGCTTCGGTGGTAAAAAGTTCGGCGGCCAGTTGGTCGAGCGCCGTCGCATCGGCTCGCAGCAGGTTTGCGGTGCGCGCCAGAGCTTCGGCCACGCCCCCGCCGAGCGCGGTCTCAAGTAGCGGCAGCACCTCGTGCCGAAGTTTCACGCGGGTGAAGCGTGCATCGGAGTTTTGCGGGTCGGTCCAGTAGTCGAGCGAGCTGTCACGGCAAAAGGCCTCGGTAGTGGCTCGCCGAATGGCAAGCAGGGGGCGCAGGTAACTTCCGCTCACAGTGCTCATGCCGGCCAGTGACTTCGGCCCAGAGCCTCGCCCCAAACCGAGCAAAACCGTTTCGGCCTGGTCGTCGAGCGTGTGGCCGAGCAACACGAACCTTGCGCCGAGTGTCGCGGCAGCAGCATCCAGTGCTTCGTAACGAGCGGTTCGAGCGGCAGCCTCTGGTCCGCCCGATTCGCCAACGTTGACCGGCACGACCTGAACGGGGTCGAGCCCAAGCCCGCGCAAGACTTCGGCGGTGCGAGCAGCGACCGAAACCGTCTCTGCCTGCAGCCCGTGCTCAACGATCACGGCACCAACCCGAACCCCAGCTCGAGCACCTTCAAACCCCGCGGCAACCGCGAGCGCGAGCGAATCGGCACCGCCCGAACACGCGACCAAAACCAGCTCGCCGGACGTCACGCCAGCCAAATCAAAAGACTCGCGCACAGCACGGCGCACATCGGCAATCGCCGGGGTCAGCCTGGCACGGGTTGGCATGCGCCGCCTTTCGCTAAACTCTCTTTCAGACAACTCTATTTAGGAGCACCATGGCACACGACGTAGTTATCGAAATCCCTCGCGGCAGCCGCAACAAATATGAAGTCGACCACGAGACCGGTCGCGTTCACCTAGACCGCGTTCTGTTCACCCCGTTCGTCTACCCGATCGACTACGGATACTTCGACAACACCCTCGGTGGCGACGGTGACCCGCTAGACGCGCTGGTCATGCTCGAGTTCCCGGTTTACCCAGGCGTAGTTTGCACCGTTCGCCCAGTCGGCGTTCTAACCATGGAAGACGACGGCGGCATCGACGAGAAGCTCATCTGCGTTCTCGAGAAAGACCCTCGCTGGTCACACATTCAAGACATCGACGACGTTCCGGCTCAGACCAAGAACGAGATCAAGCACTTCTTCGAGCACTACAAAGACCTCGAGCCTGGCAAGTGGGTCAAGGTTGGCGACTGGCAGGGCAAGGCTGTTGCCGAGCGCCTAATCGCCGAGTCGATCGAGCGCTTCAAGGCCGAAGGTCACTAAAGCTTTCAAACGAAAAACCCCGTCGAGCGATCGGCGGGGTTTTTTCTTTAAGCGGATGCGCTACTCGCGCCAGCGGTTTATGGAGCGCTCGGGCGCCCGCCGTATTTGAACATCTCGCCCCAGCGAATCGGAACGATACGAACCTCGCGACCAGGTCGCGGAGCCTCGAGCATCATTCCGTTTCCGGCGAAAATCACAATGTGGTACTTGTCGCCGTCGAAGTTGCCCGGTTCTTTCGTGTACCACATCAGGTCACCCGGCTGAAGTTGGTTTAGCGGAATCAGTTTCTTGGCGGCAGCCATGGTTCTGAACTGGTTGGTTGCCGAGTGGGTGCCGATGTAGATTCCAGCAGCAGCATAAGAAGCCTTGGTGATTCCCGAGCAGTCCCAAACATTCGGGCCAATACCGCCGAGAACATACGGTTCGCCTAGTTGAGCCTTGGCGAAGTTGAACATCACTTCAACCTTGTCGGTGTTGGCATCGCCGACGTCATAGAGCTCTGGGGCGGTGGTGTCTGCGGTTCCGTTGGCCTGAGCACGTTCATCGGCCAAGCCCTGTGCGCGTCTGCGCTCGAGGTCTGCCGAAGTGTTTCGCAGGCTGGCCAGCTGCGCATAGAAGGTACGGTTCAGTGCCTTGTTTTCGTCAACCTTGGCCTGCAGGGTGTTGGCTGCGGCTTGGGCTTCGGCATAGGCATCCTGGGCGATTTTCGCTTTAGCGGCCAGCTCTTCTTTGGCGGCACTGAGTTCGTCGGCCAAAGCCTGGGCATAGCGCTGCTTCTCGATCGAGCGCTGGTAAAGCTGGTCGCTCTGTTGAGCAATCTTTTCGCTGGCACCAAGTTGGTAGAGCAAGTCGTCGGCCTTGTCGGCGTTCAAAAACAGGTTGAGGCTGCTGCCAGCCGAACCGTTTCGATACATCTGGGCGGCGAGCTGGCCGAGTTGCTCGAGGGCCTGGTCGGCCTGTGCATTGGCGGCATCAACCTGAGTCTGAAGCGAGTTCACGCGGGTGTTCATCAGATCGACCGAGTCTTGAGCCTGGTTATAGGCTTCAGCCTTGATTAGCGCGGTGGTGGCCAGGGCATCTGACTCAACAGATAGATCGGCGAGGTATTTTTCGAGGCGGGCAATCATCGCGCGCTTCTCGCTGACCTTCTTCTTGGCGGCGGCAACCTCTTCGGCACTCGGGTAATCGGGCACCGCCCAGGCTGGTCCAACCACCGTCGCGGTGAACATCATCGCGGCGATTGCGGCCGTGGCCGTCAAAAACAAGCGGATGCGTGGCATCCGAGCGCGCCGAGTTGAAGCAGTCATGTCTTAAAGGTAACCCTCGGCTTGCACAATCGCCACTAAGGCAGGTAATCTTGGCTCTTGGTGCTTTACGGCACCGCGCTTTTTGGCCCCATCGTTTAGAGGCCTAGGACACCGCCCTTTCACGGCGGCAGCACGGGTTCGAATCCCGTTGGGGTCACCAAAGCGCGGTACTAGAAAGCAACGAGGTCCTGTAGCGCAGTTGGTTAGCGCGCCGCCCTGTCACGGCGGAGGTCGCGGGTTCAAGTCCCGTCAGGATCGCTGGGTGTTTATTCGCCCTTGGCTCTGTAGCTCAGTTGGTAGAGCGAACGACTGAAAATCGTTAGGTCACCGGATCGATGCCGGTCGGAGCCACAAAAATCCTCAGTTATTGCAACTGGGGATTTTTTGTTTCCTAGAGATTGCAACCCCTAGGCTGATGCACGAAGGAGGCCCATGCTCACCGTGCTACTCGGCTTTGCCACTTCGCTCGTCTACGGCTTCGCCGACTTCTTCGGAGCGATCGCCTCGCGGCGCATCCGCCCCGTCACCGTCACCGCGGTTTCAGGTGCCATCGGTTTGGTCTTTCTCATCACGCTGGTTCCCATCTTTGGGTTTAGCTTCGACTCGGATGCTCTGACCTGGGGCGTTTGGGCGGGCGCGTGGTCTGCCGTCGCAATGTCTTGCCTCTATGCATCGCTCGCCCTAGGGCCAATCTCGATCGTTTCGCCACTAAGCGCTGTCATTTCGGCGATTGTTCCAGCCGCGTTCGGGCTCTACCTAGGCGACACCTTCAGCCCGTGGGGCTACCTCGCCCTCGCGCTTTTGCTTGTCGCCGTGGTGCTGGTCGGCTTTGTGCCGGGGGCCGATGTGCGCCTGCCCACTCCCCAAGCGCTGCTGCTCGGTGCTGCGGCAGGTGCCGGCATCGGTGCCGTGCTCATCTGCCTAGACCAGGCTCCGGTGACTTCTGGCCTCACGCCGGTGATCATGTTGCGCGCAGTGAGCGCGAGCCTGCTCGGGCTGTTTTTGATCGCGGTTCTTGTGCGCGAGCGTGGCAAGGTGCGAGCATCCGAGTCGAAAACGGGGATGCACCGCTTCTGGCTCGCGGTCGCCGCTGCGGGTCTTTTCGACTCCTCGGCCAACGTGTTCTTTTTGCTGGCCTCACGCACGGGGTCACTAACGGTGGTTAGTGTGTTAACGGCTCTGTATCCACTGGGCACGATTATTTTGGCTCGGATCATCTTGAAAGAGAAGATTGCGAGAACGCAACAGGTTGGAATCGCCTTGGCCCTCGCGGCCAGCGCCATTCTCGCCATCACCTAAGTTTTCAAAAGCTATGCACCACCTATAGAGAGAATCGAAATGACTAAAGAACGCAGCCGTTGGATTGCCCTGGTATTTATCTCGGCAGCAATCTCGCTGGTAATCATCGACGGCACCATCGTCAACACCATTTTTCCGAGCGTCATCAATGCTCTAAGCCTCGACTCAACCGAGGTTCAGTGGGTTCAAGAGTCTTACGTTCTCGTCTTCGCTGCGCTGTTGCTGGTGTGGGGTTCAGTCGCTGACCGTTTCGGTCGCAAGCGCCTTCTGATGATTGGTATCGCGATTTTCGTGGTGGCGTCGGTTTGGGCCGGCCTTTCTGAAGACGCATCCTCAATGATTCTGGCTCGCGTGCTTCAGGGCTTCGGTGGCTCAATGGTTCTGCCAACTACCCTCTCGCTGGTCAACGCAACTTTTCAGGGCAAAGAGCGAGGCATTGCATTTGCCGTGTGGGGCGCAACCATCGGTGGAATGGTGGCCGTTGGCCCGGTTCTCGGTGGCTGGCTAGCAACCGACTTTGGTGCAGATGGCTGGCGCCTAGCATTCAACATCAACTTGCCGCTCGGCCTCATCGTGATGGCCGGTCTGTGGTGGTGGGCCAAGGAGTCTAAGCAAGAGCAACGTGTGCCCGGCGTCGACCTCGTTGGTGCACTTCTTTCGGTGGTCATGTTTGCCACCCTCGTTTTCGGTCTAATCGAAGGCCGTGTCTATGGCTGGTGGGATGCCTCGACCAAGAACCAGTTCACGCTCGGCAGCTTCTCGTGGCCAACCGAAGGGCTATCGATCATTCCGGTTTCGCTCGCAATCTCGGCCGTTGGCTTTGTGTTGTTTGTTCTTTGGGAGCGCGCCCGCGCCAAGGCCAACAAAGCCGTTCTGCTAGACCTAGACCTATTCAAGGTTGGCTCTTTCAGAAACGGTTCAATCGCAGCGCTCATCATCTCGATGGGTGAGTTCGGTATCTTGTTCGCGATTCCACTTTGGTTGCAGAACGTGCTTCTGCTCACCCCAATCGAATCTGGCATGGTCTTGCTCTGGCTGGCCGGCGGTGCCTTCTTGGCATCTGGTGTTACCGGTGGCCTCAGCGGCAAGGTTTCGCCAAAGGTTTTGGTTCAGGGCGGTGTAGCTCTCGAGCTCGTCGGCGCAATCGGTATTGCACTATTCGCCAACACCGAAGCCGGCATGTGGTCGATCGCTCCGTTCCTATTCCTTTACGGAATCGGTGTCGGTATGGCGACCGCTCAGCTAACCGGCGTGATCATGGTCGATGTGCCGATGGACAAGATTGGCCAGGCCTCTGGTTCGCAGTCAACCGTTCGTCAGGTTGGTTCGGCTCTCGGTATCGCCGTGCTCGGAACCATGCTGTTCACCGGCGTTCAGTCGAGCCTCGAGACTCGCATCGGCACCCAGGTGACTGACGAAGTTCAGTCGGCAAAGATTGTCGAGCTCGTGGTCGACTCGGCCGGTGGAGTGATTCCTGGCCTAACCGACTTGCTGCAGAGCCCTGCTACCGGTGCACCGCTAAGCCCTGAGTTTGCCAAGCAAATTACCGAGGATGCTGGACAAGCCTTCACCGATGGCGCAAAGTCATCGGCTTGGGCCGCCGCCGCGTTCTTGTTGCTCGGCTTGATCTCAACCTTCAACATTGGTTCGGCAAAAGCCAAAACTCCAGCAAAGTCTGGCGCTAAGGAATAGCACCTGCGATGCAACTAAAGATTCTTGGTTACGTGTTTTTGGGCGGTGCCCTAGGCGCGGTGACGCGTGGGTTCATCACCGAATTCGGCAGCGACCCGCTCGAGATTTTCATCGCGAACATGGTCGGTGCGTTCATCCTCGCGCTTTCAATGACCGTGCCCGCTCTGTCTACTCCCGAGCGCCAGGCTTTCTTAGGTTCGGGTTTTGCTGGCGGGTTCACCACGCTGAGCGGCGTGGCAATCATCGCCGTGCTTGGCAAGTTGAGCCCTGATGTCGCGGCCGAATACATCGCCCTCACCATCGCCTTCGGCCTGGTGGCCTATTGGATGGGTGACATCGTTGGTCGTCGCATAAAGCAGGCAAAACGATGAACATTGACGTTTGGGTAGTGCTTGCTATTGCTCTGGCGGGTGGCGTCGGGTCGGTCATCCGCGTGCTTTTGGGTCGCTGGGAGGGCAAGTTGCCTTACGGAATCTTGTTTGCCAACACACTCGCATCAGCGGTTGGCGCTTGGGTGCTGCTCGAAGTGGGCGATGGCGAATTCACCTCGGTGGCCCTGATTGCCGGGTTCGCCGGTGGACTTTCGACCTTCAGCGCCTATGTTGGCCAGACCGTGAACTACTGGCGCAAGGGCCGGTTGATTCAGGGCGTGCTGAACACGGTTTTACAGTTTGGCCTGCCATCCACAGCCGTTTATCTGGTCGCACTTTGGTGCGCGCCGCTGATAAACTAGCGGCAGGTTTTTGGCGTGACGAACGTTTCACGCTTTCGAGTCGAACACTGTTAGGGGGCTCGCCATGGGGCGTGGCCGTCAAAAAGCGAAGCACACTAAGGTTGCGCGCGAACTCAAGTACTTCAGCCCATCGGTTGACCTAACCGCGCTGGAGCGCGAGCTAAAGCCGGTTGGGGGCAGCGAGCCAGACTACGAAGATAAGTGGGCCGATCTTTACCCAGAAGAAGTCGACGTTACTGATGGCGAAACCGGCACTACAGTTGCCGAACTAGAAGACGTTGTCGAGACCGAAGATGCCGACGAAGTTGGCGATCAACTCGGTGACATCGACGATGACGGCGCTGCTGAGCGCTAAAAACGAGCGGATGCTCTACGAGCGATAACCGCCAACTAGACGCACTGCGCCACCGTCGGTGCCCTTAGCGCCCTGAACCCAACCGTCTAGGTTGTTCGGCTGCTCGGTGATAACGCCGAGCTTGAAACCATCGATCGCTACCGCGATTTCGTCTGCCTTGTCTGCCGACACCACGAGGGCTTGGCCGAGGCCGAGGTTCCAGGTGCCTTCGACCGACTCGAGCGAAAAGCCGCCCCAGCCGGCCAGCACGCGAAACACGTCTTGTGGAGCCCAAGCTGAACGCTCAACTTCTAGCGCAACTCCCTGAGGTAGCACACGGGCAAGGTTGGCTGCGATGCCGCCGCCGGTGATGTGGCTCATCGAGTGCACCCCGGCACCCAGTTCACTCTCGAGTAACTTGTTCAGCACACCCGTGTAAAGGCGAGTTGGCTCGAGCAAAACCTCACCCAAGCTGCGCGCACCAAATTCAGAAACGGTCTTGTTGTAGTCGAGCTTTGAGTCGGCGACGATCTTGCGAACCAGCGAGTAGCCGTTCGAGTGCAAACCACTCGACGCCATACCGATGACAACGTCACCAACCTGAACCTTGTGTGCGCCAAGCAGCTTCGAAGCCTCAACCACACCGGTTGCTGCGCCGGCAACGTCGTAGTCATCAGGGCCGAGCAAGCCAGGATGCTCTGCCGTCTCGCCACCGACGAGTGCAACATCAACGGCGGCACACGCCTCGGCGATGCCCCGAACAATGTCGGCGATGCGCTG
>Ga0222712_10000532_pt1 | contig 49540 bp, 51 predicted proteins | sample C33_657DmetaG_FD_165043 | JGI IMG/M metagenome (GOLD analysis project Ga0222712, IMG submission 165043) | Estuarine water microbial communities from San Francisco Bay, California, United States - C33_657D | ecosystem: Environmental > Aquatic > Marine > Unclassified | place: USA: California... | reverse complement strand
TCCTCTAATAATCCTAATTCGATGTTGAATAATTCATCGGGTGTTGCTTCGGATAAATCTACCCAGCCAGCACCCTCGTTGTCCATTCGGAAAATTTCGATGTATCCCATTATTATTCACCAACCTTTACTGCGATTGTTGCGAATTTATTTCGCAGACCGCCAGCACGAACCTCGATTAGATAGGCTTCAGTTTTTTCGCCATAGTAAATTTCTGGGCGATGTTCAGCAGAAACAATTTCGCCTGAAAAGTGGCGAGAGTTTGAGCGATAGTTTTTTCCTACAAGTAGGCTTTCGATTGTGTATAGTTTGGTAGCCATTGGCAGACCTTCTTTCGTTTGTTGTTATGTATGGAATTATACACGAACCCACTGACATTTTCACATTACTAGCCAGTAATTCCAAATATTGAGACGCTCAAGCCGTGTGATAGTAATCACATTTGGCCTGTGGACGACACGCCCAAGATCTGTGGATAACCCTGTCAAATCGACACGCCGCAAAATTCGGGGGATTTTATAACGACTTCATAACGACACGCCCGACGCCGCACCACTGTGGGCGGGCCAGCTCGATTTTGTCAAGCCGACACGCCGTTTATTTATTGTGAGTTATGTCTCATCTTCTAATTCTGCTAAATAATCTTCGTGCTCTACTAATCCAATCGCAAACGCAACGGGATCGCAACACTCTAAGATTTCGGCGGGTGTAAAAGTTGAGTAACCAATTTTTACAGTTGGATAAACATCATTTAGCAAATCTATAAAGCTTTCTTTGATTTCTAAATCTTTTTCTAATTGTGATTTACTCATTTAGTCCCCCATTTTTTATGTCCTTGATTACGGCGATTAGTAGCGGGATAGTTACCCCCGCTAGTAGTAATTGGACGGCGGTAGTTAGTAGGCGATTAGTAGTCATTACTTATTCTTCTTTCTCTTATAAATCTTATAAGCGATTAGTGCTAGGGCGGTGATAATAATAGTGTGCCAAGGTAGGTAGATAGCCCCTAAGAAACTATCTAACTCTAATCCGTATTCGTTAGATATAACTAACTCAAATCCGCTAGGTATCATTAGTCCTCCCAATCTAGTGTTAGTGATTTAGATAGTTCATCTTCATCAAAGTCATTTACATCTAGAAGGCTTATGTTGCCTTCTTCTAGTGCCTTGTTATAGGCTTCTTCTTCATCTATGTATATGTAAGCGTCTGCTACATCTGCCTGAATAGTATCCCATTTAGTCATCATTACATTTCCACCTTTCGCATATGTGCTACAACATTTTTAGAAACTTTTTGTAGGTCTGCTACAACCTTATTCATTTCGTCTGCGCTCTTAGCGGTAAAACCTGCGCCTAGTAGTTGAGCGCCGTCCCATAGTGAGTATGTTATTGTCATTTTATTTTCTATCCTTTTCGTTAGTAGTTAGTTAGTTGTTGAGCGGTTATTTGCTAGGCTCACCTTTCGGATTATTTGCTAGGCTCACGCTCTAATTCTTATTTAGTTGTTATAGTGGAATTGTAGCCGATAGGGCTGACATTTACAAGCGACACGCCGTTAGGCGTTGGTGTGATTATGCTCACACACAGCCTCTATATCGTGTCCGAATTCCTCTACGAGTTCCTCGTAGATTTCGTCCATATAGTCTAGATAATCGTTCATTAGTTAGACCCCTTTCCTAGTAGGTTATGAGTAGCGTAGTTACCGCCACACATTACGCAGAGTGACCAAGCGGTTACTCTACCGCAACCTGCTGAGCAAGTTACATAGCCAAGACGCTTAGCGTCACTTTCATTTTGGTAGTCATTTAGACTTTCCCAAATTCTGTTAGTCATTTTAGACCTAACCTTTCTTAGTAAGTGTTTCTTACTTTCTTTATACTATAAGCCTAACACGGGGGACTGACATTTAGGGGGGTTACTGGCTAGTAATTCTAAACTATTTTTGTGAGTTAGGACACACTCACGCTCAAGCCGATAAGGTTATGGGCGCACTATCGGACAAAACGGACATCTTTTTTACTCTGTATCATACAAGATAAAAATATATTAACATTTTATAAAATATGAAAAGCTTGACATAGAAAAATTTATAATGTTATACTTCCATAGGGGGGTCGGGGGGTCAGTAAATCAATAAATAATAAATATTAAATATATTATATATATAAGACCTAAGACCTAAGATCAAGTGATACAACCAAAAAAAATTATATTAACATTTTACAGTATGTTAATATTGTAGTCAACTAGGATATTATGAAGAAATTAAAACGGTATGTAAACTACTTTGCGTGGTTTTGGATGATAGCTTGGATTATTTATATCATTCAGTTGTAAACAAACGTGTTATATAATTAACGCATGGAGCAAAGTAAATCTTCTGTAAGAAAAACAAAAGAATACTTAGCACGTTACCTAAAAGAATTAAAAGAGAAGAATCCTTGCATGGATTGTAAGATCTGGTATCCATACTATGTAATGGATTTTGATCATGTAAGAGGGCGGAAGCATAAAAATGTTGCAGAACTCATCGATACTCTATCAAAGAAGAAAATAGATGAAGAAATAGCAAAGTGTGAGATTGTTTGTTCTAATTGTCATCGTATACGCACACATAATAGATTAATGAAAAAGAAAGCAGTTGACTAGGATTAATATGAATAGTAAACTATCAATATGAATATAAAAAACGGGGAATACTTAAAAAACAGCCTTATCTTGGCCTATGAGACCTCTAGGCATGAAAACAAGAACTTCTACCTTGGAGATGAGATAATGGCTCAAAAGGCCCTTGGAGTATTTATAGGCTATATCCAGGATATCTTGGTAGAGTGTCCAAATGTGGAATACTTCAAATGCTCCACTTGGTGGAAGCATGAGGATTGTGATAAATTGATGAAGATGTTATTTGAGCTTACTGGAGATATTAAATATAAGGCTGAGTTTGGTTATATATCATCAAACCCTTATGACTAATATTGTCTCTATTTCGCCCGCCGCACTTTTCTGATCCAATATAGCGGATTTAGTTTATTTATTACATTTACAATTAAAGCTTCAGCTTTAGCCTCAGCTATTCCAGCAGGAGATTCTTCCATATAATGTTTAGTTCTAAAATATGGGTTATTCATCTGCTTAGAAAAATGATGTGGGCTCATATTATAATTATACACCCAAATGCTCTCTAATTTCGGCGCACTTTTTTCGCACTTCAATTTCGCACTATATGCTTTTATCCACCAAGTTGTTCACGAGTGTATCTAACTATAATTAATCCCGAAGCACCAGATCCACCTGTGTTGTAATAATAGTTTCCACCACCACCGCCACCAGAACCAGTATTGGCAACAGCATCTCCACCGTTATTATTATTAAAATAAGTTGGAGGAGCACCTACACCTCCACCACCTAAACCTCCTGGAGAAGATGCACTTGGAGATCTTGAAGAAGATCCGCCGCCAGCATAGTATCCGTTAACGCCTGTTGAAGTTGCAGTTGCCCATGTAGAATATGCATTTGTTCCAGAACCACCAGTTTTGCCTACAGCCGAAGCACCAGCACCTCCACCTCCTGCTTGATATGCCCCACCGTTTAATGTTTGGTTATGTGCGCCAGAAGGATACGAATTAGCGTAACCAGTACCTCCTCCAGATGCAGAAGTTAATGATCCAAATTGAGATGGATTTCCATCTTTAGTCCAAACGTACTGGGCTGTATTTCCAGAAGCTTCTGCAACAGTACAAAGGTATGTCTGGCTAGATAAATTTTGTGTTGGGAAATACAAAACAGTTCCTGCCCCACCTCCGCCAGCATCTCCATGTGTTCCGCCTGCACCACCGCCACCAATTACTAGTATATCTGCAACTAAGCTTCCAGTCACAACCAGATTGTCTGTTGTTAAAAATTTCCTATAATAATATGTGCCATCTGAATGCAAAACTCCACCAGATACTACAGGAAAAGACGAAGCCTTTTTATTAAAAATTCCACCACGAAATTTGCTTTTTGTTGAAGAAGCACTGTATCTTATTTTTGGCATTTAAATTAAGCCTCAATAATTAGAATTGCTAAAGTTGCGCCCACGTCTCCAACCGCATATAAACGGTCACTTGAATTTAAATCAAAGCCGACTGCTTCGCCAGCTTTTAATCTTACTCCATATGAAGAAGTTGTTACTGCGTCAGTTCCAATATATGCATTTAAGCTAGCATGCGTATTTTGAATCGAAATAGTATTTGGTGTATCAATAGCGTCTGCAATTGTTACTTCCTGAGCTGTTGCCGACATTGTTAGGGATTTGCTACGTATCATGTTTCCTCCTGAGGGATATAAATCTATATCTTATTATACACCCATAAAACACAAAACCCAATCAGAGGCGGATCCGATTGGGTTTATGTAGTATATTGCTATACGTTATACTGGGAACATTAATGCTCTACCAGCACTTCTTAAGTGTAGAATAATTAACACATAAAGTCAAGACTATGCGTCGAAGTTAATTACACCCTTTGATGCCATTGTATCGTAGAGCCCGCCACACATATGTACTAGTTGTGGTTCCATTTCTAAGATATACTTCTCAAGATCTGCAAGCTTTACGCCTTCTTGATTTACTGCCGCCAAGCGATTGTCATTATTGATCTTTTCGACCATCATCATGACTACCTGTTCTTTTGTCATTTTATTTCCTCTTCATTGTTAGGGACGAAAGAAGGGACTGGTCCCAATAAGTAACCCTTCTCATGATATTCTACCATTTTCGCCGTATCTTCGCTACCCACTAATTTATTGGATATTAATGTTAGCAAATCGTATATTCTGTGTAGCATTATGTACGTGACTAATGGAAGGTTATCTTCAAGGTCACTGCTTTCTTTATTCTGGTCTTCCTGCATCTAGCCAAAATTCCTCTCTGCCCATAGCATCAGTTATTTGAATCGGCTTAGACTCAAATTCAAAATTTTCATATTTATTATCCATGTATCCACCTTAATACTGACTTACTAATTGATGATTCAAAATAATCAATTATATCTAATCCATCAGGATCACAGTATATCACCTTAGTGTCTATGTCATACCTGGCTGCTTGGTTTAAATAAAGATTAAAGTCCTGGCTTTTGTCGGTATGGATTGTAAAGATACTGCATTCTTTATTACAAAACATTACATTTATAAAAGAGCTTCCAACTAAAGACACAACACACTCTGCTTCGGTAATATAAGATATCTGATCCGTAAAAGACATCTCCTCCTGATTAATTATTTCAAACCCTTTGTTTCTCATGTATTCAGTTAAATTTTCAGAATTTAATATGCTTCTATCTGGAAACCTAGCAGAGTCACGAGTTATAAAAACCTTTTTTCCAGGAATTGTTTTTTTAATAAAAGGCTTAAAATTTCTTTTTAGTATTTCGTAAGAATCTGCAAATATAAGGTTTGTAAAATAAAGTAAAGGGGATATCTGGTATGTATTTGGCATAAACAAAGACTCGTCTTTACCATTAAAGATTCTAACGTTTCCTTTTAATCCAGTAGTATTATGTGAGTAGTCGCTTTGGTCCATACCTAGTCCATAATCAGAGTAATAAAAAATATATCCATAATCGGCTGAAAACTTTATCTCCTCATCAATTCCTTGAACCTGGATGCACTCAAAATCAATATCAAATGTTGTTAAAAAGTCTATCCAGTACTTAAGGCTTTCTCCATTTTGAGGAGAGGCTTTTGCAGGGCTTAAATTAAAGCTATTAAATACTTGGTCTTGCGCTCTTTCATGAGAATTTAAAATAACTTTAAAGTCTTTGTGTTTTTCTTTTAAAGTAAGTATTAGTGGCATTGTTTCTAGCACATCATGAAAATATTTTCTTACTATTGGAACAACAAAAACCGCACCATCAATATGCCTTGATTCTTTGTCATTGTCTTTTGGTGAACAAAACCTAGAAATAATAGGATGAATAAGTCCACCGTATATCCAGCAATATGAATACACTGGATTTTTAACTTTTAGGCAAAACCCAATATTGCCATAATCAAAAACTTCTTCTACAAATTCTTTTTTTAGCAAATCATTATAAAAATTATTTTTTTCATCTGGAAAAGCCAGAGACATTCCTTTTAATTCTCCAAGCACCATTTTATACCTTTATCTTATTTAATAAGACATTATAAACTTCAAGACCTAAAATATTTTTGTATTCACAAGACAAGCAATATAAATATATGCTGTCGTCTTCTGCAAGATTACAGAAAAGAAGACCTTGGTCCATGGGGCATTCAAGCACTGGAACAAGGCCTTCTTCTGATAAGGCTATGTATTTAGATACGACTTGTATCTTCATCATTTCCTACTTCTTTGCATCAGTTGGGAATCGCAATAGCCATTCCTTAGCTTTAGGGGTCATACCCTTCCAGCTTGACCAATCTGAGCCGCCATCAGTCATGTAGTACGTTATCTCTGCGTTTGTTACTGGGTCGAATAACTCTTTGTTACTCTTTAGGTTGAATTTCTCTAGTCTTTCTGGACCAAGATTTCCAATCATGTTTATCTGGAATACTCCGTAAGAACTATCTCCAGTTGTCTTATCCCCGTTATATGCAAGCGGTCTTCCATTAGATTCACGCTTTGCTATGGACCAAGCTTTTTTAAGGCCTGTTCCTTCGAATCCTACAGTCTTGAGAAGTAATACTAGCTCTTCGTCTGTAAGCATCTCAGATGGCTTGTAAATTTCTTTACTGAACTTATCTAAGACTTCTTGCTTTAGTTGGGCTTCAGTTTTCACTAAAGGTTTTACTACTAAGGCATTTGCAGGCTGTACAGGAAACAAAAATAATGTTATCATTACAATTGTAACCATGTTATGAGCCAAATCACTTACCTGTTGTTTTATTTTCTCCATTGGCATTTCCTCCTCTAGAGATAACGAACTCTAAGCATAACATTAATTTAGTAGCCCTGTCAAGCCAGTCGACTGCAATAAACATAAAGTAAATGTATATAGTTGACTAATAATCTTTTAAAATAAATGCGTAAATATATTTTTATCCTCTTGCATATGAACAGTTATTTGGTAGAATAGGATCTTCACACTAAATCAAAGTTAACCGCCAGGCGGAGAAAAGGTATTATACATGTCAAAGACAATTGCTAACCCGTACGAAAATTTTATTGCATTATCACGCTATGCCAGATGGATCTCGGAAGAGAACCGTCGTGAAACGTGGGGTGAGACAGTAGATAGATACTTTGATTTTATGCTGAACCACCTTAAAGAAAATTATAATTACATTCCAAATGAGAAGCTTGTTGCGGAATTAAAAAACGGTGTATTTGAGAGAAACGTTATGCCATCAATGAGAGCAGTAATGACTTCTGGTCCAGCATTAGAAAGAGATCATGTTGCTGGATATAATTGTTCATTTGTTCCAGTTGATTCACCACGTTCATTTGATGAAACAATGTATATTCTTATGTGTGGCACTGGCGTAGGGTTTTCTGTTGAGTATAAGTATATTAATAAACTTCCTGCCGTCCCAGAATCTTTAGAAAAATCAACTACAGTAATTACAGTAGAAGATTCAAAGCAAGGTTGGGCAAAAGCATATCGTGAGTTGCTAGCACTACTTTGGTCTGGACAGATTCCAGCAATTGATGTTTCTAAAGTAAGACCAGCAGGTGCAAGACTTAAGACAATGGGTGGAAGATCATCAGGTCCACAACCTCTTATTAATCTATTTGATTTTACAATTGCAAAGTTTAAGAGTGCTACAGGAAGAAACCTTAAGCCAATTGAATGCCACGATATTATGTGCAAGATTGGTGAAGTAGTTGTTGTAGGCGGGGTTCGTCGCTCAGCAATGATTTCTCTTTCTAACATTAACGATATCGAGATGGCACAGGCTAAGTCAGGAAACTGGTGGGAAGCTAATACACAACGTGCTTTGTCTAACAACTCTGTTGCGTACTCACGCAAGCCAGAAATGGAGCAATTTATTGCAGAATGGAAATCTCTATATGATTCAAAGTCAGGAGAACGAGGTATATATAATGTGGCCGCAGCTCAAGCCCAAGCAGCCAAGTATGGAAGAAGAGATCCAGATATACACTATGGAACTAACCCGTGCTCAGAGATTATCTTACGTCCTTATCAGTTTTGTAACCTTTCAGAAGTCGTACTACGTGAGAATGATACAAAGAAAGAAATTGAACGTAAAGTTGAACTTGCAACTATACTTGGAACGTGGCAGTCAACTCTTACAGACTTTAAATATCTTCGCAAGATCTGGAAAGACAATACAGAAGAAGAGCGCCTACTAGGTGTTTCTCTAACTGGACAATTCGGACACAAGTTTATGTCAGGTAAAGAGGACCTTGTTTCACTAGAAGCTTTCTTGATGACTCTTAGAGAATCAGCAAGAGCAAAGAATAAAGATGAGGCTGGAAAAATTGGGATTTCTGAGTCTGCCGCTATTACATGTGTAAAGCCATCAGGAACAGTATCTCAATTGGTCGGGGTATCTTCAGGAATGCATGCTTGGCATTCTCCATATTACATTCGTACAGTTCGTGGGGCAAAGGGAGATCCTATCTCTACATTTTTAAAGGAAGTCGGAATTCCAGTAGAAGATGATGTTATGAAGCCAAACGATACATACGTATTTTCATTCCCAATTAAAGCACCAGAGGGTGCAATTGTTAGAAATGATCTTACTGCTATTGAGCACCTAAATATTTGGTTAGTTTACCAACGTGCATGGTGTGAGCACAAGCCTTCAATTACAGTTTCTGTAAAAGAAGATGAATGGATGGAAGTCGGTGCTTGGGTATATAAGAATTTCGATGAGGTTTCTGGAATTTCATTCCTGCCGCATTCAGATCACTCATATAAGCAAGCTCCTTATCAAGAAGTAGACAAGGCAGAATATGATGCCCTTGTTTCTAAGATGCCAAAAGATATTCGTTGGGAAGATTTATCTTTCTATGAAACAGAAGATGGTACATCTACCAATGCCACCCTTGCCTGCAGTTCAGACGGAAACTGCGAGCTTGTGGATATTTCGGCTTAGTGGTAGAATTATAGTATTGGCGTAAAAACCAAAATTCTAGGGCACCCCGCCCAAAGAAGGAGACTAAGATGAAAAAAGATCTTAACAAGGACGGAAAAGTTACAATGACAGAAGAAATTTTAGCAGCGCTTGGAACTTATGCTCGTGCATTTCTTTCAGCAGCAATTGCTCTTTATATGACTGGTAATACAAATCCAAGAGATTTGTTAATGGGTGGCGTTGCAGCAATCGCACCAGTAATCCTAAAGGCATTAAGCCCTAGCAACAAAGAGTTTGGCTTTAAGTCAGACAAGTAATTAACTTAGATTAGGAACGCTCCTGTGCTAAAATAAGCATAGGAGTTTTCCTATTTAGGAGTACTAGCAAATGGCAGGACAAAAGAATTTCGAAGTGGATCAAAATGCCACATTTACCTTTGTTGTCGAATACAAAGATAATCTCGACGCACCAATTAACTTAACAGGTGCAAGCGCTAAAATGCAAGTCCGTGATAGTAAAGGCGGACAAAAGCTAGCGTTTTCTTTAACATCCCCAAGTGGTGGTATTACAATAGACCCAGTGTTAGGCAAACTAACCATTAAAATAACTCCTACTCAAACAAACAAGTTATTCTATCCAAAATCTGAATATGACATTATGTTGACGGATTCAAATGCTAACAAAATTAAATTGTTAGAGGGATATATGACACTGAGTAGGAGTGTAACTATTTAATGGCCGAGAGAGTAGTAGTAAACGAAGAAGTAACTTCAGTAGTTGTAAAAGAAACAATAAACCAGATAAATGTTGCATCCCCTGGACCTCAAGGTCCAAGAGGAAAGACTATCCTAAATGGAACTGGATCCCCAGCAGACAACCTAGGCCTTGAAGGTGATTTTTATTACGATAAAAACACAACAAGATTCTATGGTCCAAAGATCTCAGATCTTTCATGGGCAAATGCCGCAAGCTACTTACTAAGCACAAACACATTGACCTATTCTTGGGAAATGGCTCAAGTTACTGGACCAGTAGCTGGGATATATTCTGTTGTAATAACACACAATATGGGATACAACCCAAACGTTACCATCAAGTCGTCAGCTGGAGATATATTAGAAACAGGAATAGACTATAATAGTGTAAATAGAATAACATTGACAATGGCACAACCTTTCTCAGGTATAGCCTATTTGTCATAAGGGAGATATAAAATGGCAAGAAAATATTTAGTAAGCGTTGACCTCAACAAAAATGAGTTACAAAACGCCAGGATTCAAAATTTAGGATCAGCACCATCATCACCAGTTGCTGGCCAAATATATTTTAACAGTGGAGATAAGTTCTTATACTTTTACACTGGCACACAATGGCTGAGAGCCTCAGGAGACTTTGGTGCAGGCGGAGAAACAACAGCACTAACATTTGGTAACACCAAGTCAGACGGCACATCAACCTCAGTCGCACATGCAGACCATACACACTCAATCCCAGACGTTCTGGGAACATCTGGTCAAGTAAATGTAGCAAAAGCTGCAGTCACAGGTAACGCAACAATTTCCCTTATTGATACAGCCGTTACTGCTGGCACATACGGAGCTTCAGACAAAACATTAACAGCATCAGTTGATTCAAAAGGTAGAATTACAGCTTTATCTGAATCAGCAATTAGTATTGCAACATCTCAAGTAAACGGACTTCAAGAATTTATTGAAGACAAGGTCGGAAACCTTGTTGTTGCTGGAGAAGGTATTGATGTAACTTATGACGATACATTAGGATCCTTTACAGTTGATGCAGAAATTGCATCTGATGTAAATAGAGGAGTTGCAAGTTTTGACTCCACTGACTTTACAGTAACATCAGGAAACGTAGTATTAAACGCAGAAAGAGTTCAAGATATTGTTGGTGGAATGGTCACAGCACCAAACACTGAATCTGGAATTTCTGTTACATACGATGATACAAACGGCAAGCTTGATTTTGATACAAATGATTTTAGCATTACTCTTACAGGAGACGTAACAGGTTCTGGAACAGTAACTAATCTTGGAAACGTAAGCTTTGCAGCCACAATCCAACCAAACTCAGTAGCTTTGGGTACAGATACAACTGGTGACTATGTTGCTGGAATTAATGGAACAGCTAATGAAATTGAAGTTACAAACTCAGGTGGAGAAGGCTCAAGCGTAACAATTGGTCTTCCAAATGATGTAAGTATTACTAATAACTTAACAGTTGGCGGTAACTTAAATGTAACTGGAACAATTAACTCAGTAAATACTACACAGGTAAATATAGTCGATAATAAGATTAATCTTAATACCGACTTTACTGGAACTCCAATAGCAGATGCTGGAGTTCGTGTAGAACGCGGAGATGCTGCCGACGTAGAAGTATTATGGAATGAATCAAACGACAACTGGACATTAACAAATGATGGCACAAACTATCATCCAATTGCAAGAAAGCATTCTGCATTAATTGGAGATGGAACATTAACATCTTATCCAGTAACACACAATTTAAACACTAGAGACGTAACAGTCGAAGTATATGATGTTTCAAATTACGCAACCATTGAAACAGACATTGTAAGAACCTCAGAAAATGTTGTTACCATATCATTTGCGGTAGCCCCTTCAGCAGGGTCATACAAGGTAGTAGTAGTAGGGTAACTGTGTCTAGAAAATTTCTAACACCAATTACATTAGCTCTATTATCAGAAAATCCGTCGGCACCAGTTGCTGGTCAGATTTACTATAATACGACTGAGCAAACAATAAAAGCCTATAACGGAATTGTTTGGTACGATGTAGCTGGACCTAAAGAAATTCTAGAGCATAGTCACGGGCAAGACGGAGCGGTAGATGAAGTATTGTTTGCAGACTATGTTGACGAAGACAGAGTCTTTGCAAACTCTGGAAACATAAGCTCAAGTTTTATAAATGATTATATAGATGGGGGTAATGCAAGTGGCAATTAGAATTCAATTACGTAGAGATATAGCAGCAAACTGGACATCAGCAAATCCAATTCTTCGTGCAGGAGAAATCGGCGTTGAAACAGATACCCAAAGAATTAAAATTGGTGACGGATCAGCAGCTTGGTCTACAAGACCCTATATTAACGTATTGCCATCAGAACTTACAGAGTTATCTCAAGACGCCGTAAACCAGGCTTTAACTGCTGGAAACGGCATTACAAAAGTCTATGACGATAATGCAAATACCCTTACCATATCAGTAGACACCTCAGTAATTGCTAATAAGACATATGTAGATACAGCAGTTTCTAATTTAATTGATGCTGCCCCAGCATTATTAGACACATTAAATGAACTTGCTGCTGCAATTGGAGACGACGCTAATTTTGTTACTACAATAACAAGTAATATTGCTACAGCAAAAAGCCAAGCAATTTCAACTTCAAATTCATACACAGACACAAGAGAAGCAGCTGAAGTAATTGCTAGAAATGCCGCCATACTTGTTGCAATTAATGCTCTTACAACATCAGACATTGAAGAAGGATCAAATCTTTATTTTACAGCAGAAAGAGCACAAGATGCTGCTAACGACGCATTAGTTGCTGGCAATGGTATTACAAAAGTTTATGATGATGCAGCAAATACAATAACATTATCTATAACAAACTCAGTTATAGAAGAAGCAGCCCAAGATGCCGTAAACACAGCCTTGGTTGCTGGTAATGGAATTACTAAGGTATATGACGACACTGCAAATACAATAACATTGTCCGTAACAGATTCAGTAATTGCAGAAGCAGCTCAAGACGCCGTTAACGATGCATTTGTTGCAGGTGTTGCACTTACAAAAACATACAGCGATTCCCTAAACACACTCACAGTAGATCTTGACAATACCGCAGTAACCGCTGGTTCATATGGCTCAACAACAAAGATTCCAACATTTACAGTAGACCAACAAGGTCGTTTAACTGCAGCAGGAGAAGCAAACGTAGCTACAAATCTTTCAATAGCTGGAGACACTGGCACAGATACAGTTAATTTATTAACTGACACTGTAACCGTTGTTGGCGGAACAGGAATTACTTCTGCGGTAACAAATAATACAGTTACACTAGATATTGATTCAACTGTAGCAACATTAACAGGATCTCAGACTCTTACAAATAAAACCTTAACCTCACCAGTAATTAATACCCCTACTGGAATTACTAAATCTGATGTTGGTCTCTCTAATGTTGATAATACAACAGATGCACTTAAACCAATATCTACTGCTACCCAGACAGCTCTTGATTTAAAGGCAAATTCTTCTGAAATTACAGAGCTTGCACAAGATGCTGTAAATACAGCAATTGTTGCAGGAGTTGGACTAGATAAAACATACGATGATGTTGCAAATACAATTACTATTGATATTGATTCTACTGTTACAACTAACTCTGGAACACAAACTCTTACAAACAAAACTCTTACATCTCCAGTTATCAATACTCCAACTGGCATTACAAAATCAGATGTCGGTCTTGCCAACGTAGATAATACAACAGATGTCAATAAGCCAATATCAACAGCAGCACAATCAGCTCTGAATCTAAAAGCACCACTTGCCTCACCAGCGCTTACTGGAACAGCCACAGCAGTTAATTTAATAGTATCTGGTGATTTAACAGTTAATGGAACTACAACAAATCTTAACGCTACAAATTTAGTTATAGAAGACAAAAATGTTATTATTGGAGATACAGCAACCCCTACAAATGCAACTGCCAATGGCGGAGGATTTACATTAAAGGGCACAACTGATAAAACATTACAGTGGTCAGATACAACAAATGCATGGACCTCATCAGAAAACTTTGATATAAACTCTGCAAAATCATATATGATTAATCAGACCCCAGTTTTATCTAGCGACTCTCTTTTTGGAATAAACAAAACTAATATAGGTAAAGTAACAAGACAAACAGCTGCGTTATTTACTGCAAATCAGGTACTCAGAGACGGAGAAATAGGATTTGAAGTAGATACTCTTCAAATGAAAATGGGCGATGGAATAACAACTTGGTCCGCTCTTCCTTACATAACAGTAACACAGACACAGCTTGAAAACAATTTAGGCGAGTATATATTATTAGCAGATCTAGGAGAACTAAGCGGACCAGTTAAATTTGATGTTTATGGTAACGTTTTATCTCTTAAGGGATTGACATTAAACTCTGAAGCAACTGGCGCACCAACAGAAGGAACCTATACTGGAATTACAGTTAAAAGAGGAACATCCTTAGACGCTTCAATTTTATGGAATGAAACATTAAACAAGTGGGTTTTCTCAGAAGACAACGGAGCCACATCTAGCGAAATTGCTTCTACCCCATATGTCACACAGTCTTTAATTGCACACAATAACGCTACAACAAGCGTTCATGGAATTACAAATACCGCTAATTTAGTTTACACAACTGATTTGGCTTCAGCTCTAGGAGTTTTGAATACAACAACGCAGCAATATGCTGATGCAGCAGTTTCAACACACAGCTCTGACTCAACATCTGTACACGGTATTGCAGATACAAGCTTACTAGCAACACTATCTAATTTAGGATCTGCAACAACCGCCTTAACAAACTATATTGATGGAGAAATTACAGATTTACAAACTGCTGTAACTACACAAATTAGTACACATGAAACAGACACCACATCAGTTCATGGAATTGCAGATACCGCAGAACTTGCCACTAAAGCATTCGCAGCTAGCCTTTTAACTGGTGCTACTAAAACTAATATTACAATTACTGGCGATAAAAATGGACTTGTTATTAGCGCAGAAAACGGAGTTGCAGATTCTACAACAGATAATTTAGTTGAAGGAACTTCAAACAAATATTTTACAGATGAAAGAGCTCAAGATGCAATAGGATTGTCATTAGGTGCAGGATTAACCTATACAGACTCAACAGGAGCAATTTCTGTTACTGCCAATACATATGACGTCTATGGAGCAGCAGCAGCTGCAGAAACAGCAGCCGAAGGACACGCAGATTATATAGTCGCACAAGAAGTAATTGCTAGAAATCAAGCAATTGCCACATCTACATCAAATCACAATTCTGCAACTACATCAGTTCACGGAATTGCAGACACTTCAGCCTTAGCCTTAACGTCTACAGTCAACACAGCTCTTGCGCTTAAGTCTCCCCTAGCAAGCCCAACATTTACTGGAACAGTTGTTCTTCCTGCTACAACATCAATTGGAACAATAACTTCAACAGAATTAGGATATGTTGATGGAGTAACTTCAGCAATTCAGGGACAAATTGATCTTAAGGCCCCACTTGCCTCACCAACATTTACAGGCACTGTAAGCGGAATTGATAAGGTAATGGTTGGCCTTGAAGAAGTAGACAATACAGCCGATACAGATAAACCAGTGTCGTCCGCTCAACAGACAGCATTTGATTTAAAGGCAAACCTTGCTTCACCTACTTTTACTGGCACAGTTTCTGGAATTACCAAGACTATGGTTGGTTTGTCTAACGTAGACAATACATCAGATGCTAATAAACCAGTTTCTGCTGATACTCAAACAGCATTAAATTTAAAATCTAATTTAGCTTCTCCAACATTTACTGGAACGGTAACAATTCCATCTGGAGCATTAATATCTGGATATCTAACAACTGCAACAGCATCAAGTACATATGCACCTTTAGCAAGCCCTACATTGACTGGAACTCCATTAGCACCAACAGCAACTGTTGGAACTAATACAACACAAATTGCAACAACTGCCTATGTTCGTGGAGAAGTTACAGCACTTATTAACTCAGCACCAACGGCATTAGATACATTAAATGAACTAGCAACAGCCTTAGGCAATGACGTTAACTTCTCAACAACAGTAACAACTGCAATTGGATTAAAAGCCCCACTGGCTTCCCCAACATTTACAGGAACAGTAATTCTTCCAAACAGCACAATTACCAACGCAATGCTTGCAGATTTATCTGTGACGGCAGGTAAAATAGCTAATGCAACAATTACAGATACTCAAATAAGCGCATCAGCCGCTATCGCTCAATCAAAGATTTCAGGGTTGGCTACTTCCCTGGGACTAAAGGCAAATCTTGCCTCCCCAACATTTACGGGAACGGTCACAGTACCAACTCCAGTAAATTCAACAGATGCAGTAACAAAAGCATATGTTGATGCAGGGGCACAAGATATTATTCCTTTAGACAATTTAACTAGCCAATTTAATGGAGCCGATTCTCGGTTCCTGCCTAAATTCAATAATACAAAGGTAAATATAACAAACCCACTTCGACTTTTGATATCCATTAATGGTATAATTCAAATACTAGGAAATCAAGATAACCACATGTTATCCCCGATTGCTCAGGATGGGTTCTTTATAGATTCCGATGGATACTTGAACTTTGGCGAACCAGTACCAAAAGGATCTACATTTGACGGCAGGGTTATGCCAGGACCAACTTATAACTCTGTTCCAAAATCGAAGTATCCATTTAGACCAATAGACATATTATTAGGAGCGTAAGAACATGGCAAGAAAAGTAATTCTGGAGACACACTATACATTTACTCCAACAGCAAAGACATTAGTAATTCCAAAGGCAATTCCAAGAGAGAGATTGCTTCTTATTACCAACACAACACAAAATCAGGTTATCTATAACTTCTCAGATCCAAGCTTAAATGCAACAAGTTATGTTTCACTGGAGCAAAATGGTGTAGAAACTACAACCATCGTATTTAATTATAATACAGCATCAATGCTTTCAACAGATAAAATCTCAATAACAATTGATGATTATGAAGAGACATTTACTCCAACAGAATCAATGCTGGATCCAACAAATAAATTTAGAGTAACACAACCACAAGCACTTATTGATACAGATTTTGAATATGGTACACAGGTTACTAAGTGGGAAAACTTATCCCTTTACAACAACAAGCCTTTTGCTTATCCTGCCGCAAACCCAATTATAAATATTGGCTCTATTACATATCCAGCTGGTAGCGCAACAGTAACAATAGCTCTAACATCTGGAGTTGGTCCAGCAAATGGAACTCCAATTACTGTTCAAGATACATATCTTTCATCAGCAAATGGAAACTTCGTTGTTGAAACTGGAGGAGGAACTTCATCCTTTACATACAGCGCATCTTCCAAAAACTTTAGCCCAAATATCACAAACATTTTAGACCCAAATAAAACATCTATTTATATAGCTACTCCATTTACTGGAGCAAGAATTGGATTTATTCCAACAGTTTCATACTCTCAATATAGAATTGATGTTACAACAACAGTAGATCACGGACTAGCACTTGGTAATGAAATTGTTGTTAAGGGCATGACAGCAACTACAAATGCTCCAAACGGTAACTTTGTTGTGGCACAGATTATTTCTCCTACAAGATTTGCATACTTTGCAAACCTTATTCCTACTGGAACATTAGGTGGACCAACAGAAATTTATGTTAGACCACAAGGATTCTTCCTACACAGACCAGCAGATGGTGGAGTTATTTTTGGTACACAAGCTGGATCAAACTACGGAGAAGCTTATCGTCAAACACGTCGTTATTTCCGCTACCAATCAGGTAAGGGACTTCAAATGTCTTCAGGAACAATCCTAAAGCCATACGCAGGTATTGACTCAATTACATCTTCAGGAACAACAGTAACAGTTGTTACAAAAGAAAAGCATTGCATTCAACCAGGAACAGTTGTAAAAATTGGTGGTTGCGATCAATCAGCATATAACGGAACATTTACTATCACTAACATATTAGGATATAACAAATTCGCATACACAGCACTATCAGTACCAACTAGCACTATTGCAACAGGAAACGTATTTGCTTCAATTGAAGCCTGGTACGGAGCACAAAATAGACTAGGAATGTTTGATAATCAAAACGGATTGTTCTTTGAGTATGACGGAACAACTATATATGCAGTAAGAAGAAACTCAACAACACAATTGTCTGGTAAAGTAAACGTAACCTTTGGCTCAGACACAGTAACACAGTCTGCTGCAGAGTTTCCAACATACTTTAACAAGCAACTTATTCCAGGAGATTCAATTGTAATTAGAGGACAGTCCTATAAGGTCTCTAACATCATTAGTGATACATCACTTAAAATTTCTCCAGCGTATAGAGGAGCAACAGCTTCACTTTGTATTTATTCAAAGACAGTTGATACAAAAATTCCTCAATCACAATTTAATATGGACAAGGCAGACGGAACAGGACCTTCACAATATACAATGGACCTTTCAAAGATGCAGATGTTTTATATTGACTACACCTGGTATGGAGCAGGATTTATCCGTTGGGGAGTAAGAGGCCCTAAGGGTAATATTATTTACTTACACAAGATGCAAAATAACAACGTAAATACTGAAGCTTACATGAGATCAGGTAACCTTCCAGGAAGATATTCTGCAACTACAACTCCTCCATTTACAACAACAACAGATAACATTTTAACAAGCTCTACATCAATTCCAGTTCTAAGTACAACTGGATTCCCACCTAGCGGAACCCTATGTATTAAAAATACTACTAACTATGAATTTGTAAACTATTCTGGTAAAACAGCAACATCTTTTACTGGACTAACTAGAGCAAAAGCTGGATACAGCGGAGTTACACTCAGTTTGGGTGCTGGCCAAAATACTGGAACAATTTCAGACGGACAAATTAGCGCATTGCTACAGCCTGGAATGAGATGTATAAGCTCAGAACTACCAGACGAGACCTTCTTGGTATCAATTAATACTGCAACTGGAGCTTTTGTTCTAAGTCAGCCAACAGTAACAGGAAATCCAACCGTTAGCTTCCCACCTATGGGTTCAGATGTTCCTTTACAATTTACATTAGATGCCTTCTCGCCAGTCGGTGTAGAACTAGCATTCCCAACATTTGCACCAACAATTTCACACTGGGGAACCTCTGTAATTATGGATGGTAGATATGATGAAGAAAAATCTCTTATCTTTACTTATGGACAGAGAAACTCAACTTCAGTTGCATCAGGCCAAACAAGAGCACTTATGTCAATTCGTTCAGCCCCATCAGCAGATAACGGTGTAGCAGCATCCTTTGGTGCCCGTGAAGTTGTTAACAGAATGCAGCTGGCCCTAAAAGCGCTAGATGTTACTGCAACAACAGCTACAGGAACCCCAACACTACTTGTAACAGCAACACTTAACGGATTGCCTTCAAGTGCAACAACATGGACAAATGCAATTGGTAACGTAACAACACTTGTTAACTCATCACTTGCACAAATTGCGGATTACTCAGGTGGATCCACAACTATAAGCGGTGGAGAAGTTACTGGTGGATTCTTTACATCAGGAACAACCGCGGTTGACCTTTCAGGATTGCGTGACCTAGGTAACTCAATTCTTGGTGGAGGAGGAACCGTTACAAGCGCTGGAATTTATCCAGACGGACCAGACGTAGTTACAATTTCTGTAACAAATCTTGGTACATCAACTGCAAACGTGTTCTCCCGTCTATCATGGACAGAAGCATCAGCGTAATAAAAATAAGGGAGGCATAATATGTCTATACAAAAAGTTAAAATACCTTATAATGCTGAATTAGCCGTTAAGACATTATCTGTCTCAGATGAAGTTGGTTTTAATGGTAAAGTAACATTAGGTGGAGATGTAAAGCTTACTGGGTCACTAGATACTTCTAGCGGCTCGGTAAGTTTTATAGATGGAATTCAATCCAAGCAGGGCGTTCCTTCATTAACAAAAATTAATAGAAAATTTCTTAACTATACTCTTTCAAATGGTGACGAAAGAGATACCATGATTGAAATGCATTTAAACACAGCAAACACCTTAACAATTCCGCCAGACACAACTGCATTAACTTTTCCAATTGGAACAACTATAGATATTTTGCAAGCTGGAAGCGGCCAGACAACTATAGTTCCAGCATTTGGTGTTATTATAAATTACACCCCAGGATTAAAAATTAGATCACAGTGGTCTATTGCAACTATTATAAAGCGTGATTCAAATACTTGGTTAGTATTTGGGGACTTGACTACGTAGGAGAATTAAATGGGTAAAAAAACTGGTAGAAGATCGGCAGCGGCTGGAGATTTTGAAAAGCCATTGCCACCCCTAAATCTCGTAGCAACAGATGTTGGACAAGATAGACTATTCAACAATGGCGCCGCATCAGTTGCTTTTACAGTAAACCCAGTAGGAACGACCCCAACAAGTTTTATTGTTACTTCAAGCCCAGGAAGTTTTACAGGAGAAGGGTCATCTTCCCCAATTTTAGTACAAGGACTTCAAACTAATGTGTCCTATACATTTACAGCAGTTGCTATTAATAATAATGGAACATCAATTCCTTCTGCTGCTTCAGTATCTAAATTAATTACAACAGTTCCAGGAATTCCAAGAACTCCAAGTGCTACTTCAACAGTTGCAGATACGGACGTTGTCTCATGGACAGCACCAGCAAATGACGGCGGTAAAGAAATTTCAAGTTATACTGTAATTTCTAACGATCCTTCAGCTCAACCGCCAGCAGGAGATGGATCACCAGGACCAGTTTATTTAAATGCCGTGTCCCCTTTATCAATTTCAGAAGTTGGAGGAACTTCTCAGGCTTATAACATATATGCTATTAATGCTAACGGAACTTCAGTTCCTGCCTCTACAGCTACAGTTACTACTTTTTTTAGCCCTCCAAGATTCTTTGGCCCACCAGCCTTCTTTGCCCCACCAGGATTCTTTGCACCACCACAGTTCTTTAGCCCACCACAGTTCTTTAGCCCACCATCATTCTTTTCACCACCAAGCTTTTTCTCACCACCTCGATTCTTTTCACCACCACAGTTCTTTAGCCCACCAGCATTCTTTGGCCCTCCGTTCTTCTTTGGCCCACCAACATTCTTTGGCCCACCAAGCTTTTTCTCACCACCTAGATTCTTTTCACCACCAGGATTTTTCTCGCCTCCAGCATTCTTTGGTCCTCCGTTCTTCTTTGGACCACCAACATTCTTCGGACCGCCAGTATTCTTTGGTCCTCCGTTCTTCTTTGGCCCACCAAGCTTCTTCGGACCACCAAACTTCTTCTCACCACCTAGATTCTTCGGCCCTCCAGGATTCTTCGGCCCTCCAGGCTTTTTCTCTCCGCCAAGATTCTTCGGCCCTCCAGGGTTCTTTAGTCCACCTAGATTCTTCTCTCCACCTAGATTTTGCATTCAAGAAGATACTCCAGTACTTACAAAAGACGGGTATAAAAAAGCAAAAGATATTTTAGTTGGAGATATACTATCTACACTAACATTTGATGAAATAACATACGGAGCAGACAACTGCAACTTTGGAGTAGTTACAGCCGAATGCTCAGAAATAGTAAACTCATGGTCTGTTGACGAATTAAAAAATTATAAACTATTAGAGTCAAAAGTTACTAACATTTTAAGCGAAGTTCATAAAAAAACTACTATAATAAATAATGATCAAGATAAAAGATTTTCAGTAAAAGAAGATGTTTTAATTTATAGAGACAATAAATATGTTATTGTTACTGTTGAAGACCTATTAGTTGGAGACTCATTAGTTATTTATTCAAACGACTCTACTCAAATAGTACCAATAACTAGCCTAACAAACATAGAAGAAGAAACAAACACAATTCTTTTCTATAGAGAGCCATACGGTATGATTATTGCTGGAGGCATGCTTGCATATAATGGATGCCCAATCCATATGTTGACTAACTAATTATTAAATGCTAAAGTAGTAACATGAATAAAATAGAAATATTCCCAGGAATATGGAAATTTGAGAATGTTTTTGACAAGTCATTTGATATAGTAAATAAAATTGAAAAATCTGTATCAAAAGGCGAGTGCTCTTGGACCAAAGCCCAGGTAGGCTTAGAAGAAACAGACACAGAATATAGAGACTGTTATGATTTTAAGCTAAGCGATTTAGGCAAAGAGCATAAAATCTATAAGCATGTATACGAATCTCAAAAACCATACGTAGACGCATATTGTGATTACTATCAAATAAAAATGGGCTTTTGGGAATGGACTAATGTTGTTAAATATGGGCCAGGACAATATTTTAAAGAGCATGCAGATCATGGGTGGTCTTATGTATCTACAGTCTCACTGGTATCTTATCCAAACGACGACTATCTTGGGGGAGAATTAGCTTTTCCAAAATTAAAGATTTTTGAAAAACCAAAGGCTGGAGATTTATATATATTTCCGTCCACGTATTTGTTTTCCCATGTAGCAATGCCAGTTAGGTCGGGGACCAAGTATTCATTTGTAACAATGCTAGATTATAATGATGATACTCATACTACAGAGTATGAAGAGTATATAGATAGAAAGTATGGTATTAAGTAATGTTTTCTGCAAATGCTGAATATTTACATTATGGAATTGTTGTTTATCGAGATGTATTTACTAAAGAGATGGATCTAGTAAATAGATTAGAAAATTCTTTAAGCAAAAGCGAAGGCAAGTATAAGTGGAATCAGTCTCAAACTGGCTATGCACATACAGACCTTAAATATAGAGATGCTCATGATTTTAAAATTAAAAGAAATAGCGATGACAGCTTAATGCTATCAATGGAGTATGTAAGCAAAGAGGATAGACAAGAAGCTGAAATTGAGCTAGAAAAAATTTGGGAAGACTCATACACTGCTCAGCTAAAGCCAGTAGAAGAGTATAGAAATGCTTTTGGACTAGCCCCACTTAATTATTGGGAGTCCTTTAACTTTGTTAAGTATGGCCCACAACAACACTTCCAAGTTCATTCAGATCACGGATATTCTTATATCTGCGTTCTTTCATCAGTAGGATACATAAATGATGATTATGAGGGCGGAGAGCTATTTTTTGACAAGTTTAATTTAAAGATTAAGCCTAAGGCGGGAGACCTTTATTTATTCCCATCTTCTTATATCTACTCTCATTCAGCAATGCCAGTAACAAGTGGAACAAAATATTCAATCGTTACCATGCTTGATTATTTGGAAGCACCACACACGCCAGACTACAGAGAGATTGAAAAGAGATATACAGAAGGCTATGCATAAGATAACTGCATATAAAAAGCATGATGACTCAGCTATCCTTGAGCCGCTAAGCGTTAAAAGGGATTGGATGGAGCAAACAGCAGAAAGACATGCCTATACATGTTTTCCAGTTACCCTTACAAACTCTATGGGGTGGAGCTTATCTTTTCCAGAGGATATAGTTTTTGTATGGGATGGGAAGTCTGACTCTTCTCCAGATCATGTTAAGATATTAAAGGGTGAAAAGTATTGCTATACAGAAAGAGCAAATGCAACCATTAGCTTTAAAACTGGTATAACTTTTAAAACTGAAGAAAATGTAAGCTTGGTTGGAATGCCAGCACCTAATCATTTTTTTGATGGAGCTCAGCCATTTACAACAGCAATTAGCACTTCATGGTATACAGCAGAATTTCCAGTCGCTTGGAGAATTACAAAGCCATATACACCAATGACTATCCCAGCGGGATACCCAATAATATCTATTCTTCCTATATCATTAGGAGAACTACAAAATTCAGAAATTGAAATAAAGCCAATTCAAGACATGCCATTATCAGAATTTGCAAACAAGTATAATGAAACTGATCATATAAAATTTGTTTCTAATTTAGCAAAAGAAAAGAAGTGGACTAATTTTTATAGAGACACAACCGATTATTTAGGAAATAATTTAGGTAAACATGAAGTAAAAAATTTAAAGTTAAAGGTTGTTGAAAAGGGGAAAAATGCCAAAAATTAAATTTGGTTCTGCTAGGCCTTATAATAACGAAGCGCAATATAAAGAAGTCATCCCAGATGCTATTAAAAAGTTTATGCCAGAATGGTGGAGTAAGGCAACCAAGTATTGGCTTGCTGAAGATGGAGAATACATCCCAGCTCAATATCCCCATCAAGAGCCAGAAGAAAGATCTTTAGGATTTAAGTCTTGCCCCGCCCTATTAGATATCTTTAGTGTAGGATATACACTTAGAACCCCTACAGACATAATGTTTGTCCAATACAACGGAGAGCCATTTGTAAAAATTGATGAAGAGTTTAAAGATTTTTGTGACGCAAGACACTCAATGCCTCAATTTGAAAATCCACACGGTTACCACGCTAAGCATTTTCATTGGTGGCCAAATTGGGGAATTGAATTACCTAAAGGATATAGCGCACTAGTAACAAGTCCATTAAATAGATTTGATTTACCATTTTTAACTGTAGCTGGTATAATAGATAGCGATAAGTATACTATGCCAGGACTTATGCCATTCTTTCTAAAAGAAGGCTTTTCTGGCTTAATACCAAAAGGAACTCCTTATGCACAGATTATTCCAATAAAAAGGGAAGACTGGACATCAGAACATATTTATTATACAAATCAAGAAATGTATGACAGGCACGTTGCGACAACAGATAAATATAGGGTTGCTTATGGTGGAATCTATAAACAAAAAACTTGGGAAAAAAAGAATTATGAATAGGGGGAAAAATGGCATTTGAAAGTACAATTAGCGAAGATAATATTCAAAATTATGATGCATTAGCAGACGGTAAGAATGTTCGTACTGCCAGACAGTCAATCACTCCGTCAGGCTATTTTGGAGAAGGCCCAGAAATGATTGGCGAAATAGAAAACTTTCTTACTGAAGAGGAATGCGATTTTCTAGAAGACTTTGCACGTAACAATAAAATTTGGGATGTTACAGAGTCTCATTTTAATGAAAACGGAACAATTATTTATGATCATCGACCATGGGAAAATAGGGTTGCCACATTAAATACTTTAATGAAAGCAAGCCCAGTCGCAGTCGATATGCTAAGAAATATCATTGGAAGACTTAAGCCAGAGATTGAAAAGTTTTTTAACGTATTAGAAGCTGAGCCAACAAATCCAGCTATAGTAAGATGGCCAGTTGGAACATTCCAGTTTCCACATGCAGATAAAGAACTGCATGAAGGCCCAGACGCAGGAACAGAAAATGATTTTCCTTGGTATGACCTAGGAACTATATTCTATTTAAATGAAGATTTTGAAGGAGGAGAGCTACATTTCCCAAGACAAAAAATTGCATTTAAACCTAAAAGACGTGCAGTTTATTTCTTCCCAGGAGACAAAAATTATATTCACGGAGTAGATAAAGTTACAGCTGGAACTAGATATACATCCCCATGGTTTTGGACAATTAGAAAGTTAAAAGAAAATGACAACGCTTAGTAAAGAAGTTTTAGATAAATACCCAACCATTAAAGAATGGAAGGACGACGTTTATACAATTGAAAATTTTATTACTGAACAAGAGGCCGAAGCTATGATTAAATATTTAGAATCACTAGTTACGTCTGGCAGATTAAAATGGAATCAAATATCATTTTATGATTCTTTTGCTATGGGATTCTGGGACTCAGATCCGACATTGCCAGAGTTCGGTTTGCCAGAAGATTATTTTAATCGTTTAAAGTTTAGATTTAAAAAAGCAGGAGAAGACATCTTTGGCCACAAATTTGCTGAGATTAGTTATCATGCTCAAAAGTGGATCGAAGGAGCTTTTGCAGATTTTCATTCAGACAACTCAAAAGACGGTAAGCCAACGGCATTTGAAAGAAGTAGATACGCTGGATTCCTATATTTAAATGACGACTTCGATGGCGGAATATTAAATTTCCAACACTATGATATAGCAATAAAGCCTAAGGTTGGCCTCATAGCAATATTTAAAGGTGGGCACGGGAATGAGCACGAAGTTACTCAGGTTAAAAATGTTAAGAGAGAAAGATACACCATAGGATCTTTTTGGGATGATGCAAGAATTGAGTATACCGACGAGCAAAGACAACGTTGGGCAGATGAATTGGCTCAAACAAGACAAGAACAAGATGTTCAGTATGATCAATGGGCAGAAGATAAATCATCTGGTAATACTCCAGTTTATAAAGGAAAGGGCGAGCTATGATAATTAACGTAAAAGATTTAACAGAAGACCTTACAATTCTGTCAGAAAAAATATTTATATTTAAAAAAGTTATGTCTAATACAGAAAAATTTATTGAAGAATTAAACACTATAGACTTAAACTATTTAGAAGATATCCCTGCAGACTTAAATCCAGGAGTAAATTACCCAATATCCGAATGGGTTGATTGGCCTTCTAATGATGGCGCAGATCTTATTTATGGTAAACAAAAGACTGGAATATTTAATTTCAATGAAGAAAATAAAAATGATTCTAGAGGTCATAAACAAGCAGTAAGTTTAATTTCACAAGTAAAGCAATGTGCCGATAATTTAGCAGCAGAATATTTTAAGCATTTGTATATAAGAGACACTCCACATCTTCCCAACGTTTTTGACATAAAAATATACGGACCGCAAGCTTCAATGGGAAGACATTTTGATCTTCACCCAAACGATAACAAAACAATTCTTTCTGCAGTCATTTATCTAAACGATGATTACGAAGGCGGAGAGCTATACTTTGATCAACAAGATATTAAAATTAAACCAGAAGCTGGTTGTGTTATTTTCTTTCCTTCAACAGAAGATTTTACACATGCTTCTTTAGAAGTTATAAGTGGACAAAAAGAATGCATCCCCCTATTCTTTTTTGAACGACCTGAGGCATAAAACCCATGTCCTATTACCTGAATGTTATTAAAGATTCTCCAATAGGATTTTGGAAGCTTGACGAATCTTCAGGTACTATTGCAGCCGATTCTTCTGGTTGTGGAAACAATGGAACATATTCTGGATCTCCAATACGAAACATTCTTCCTTTAATTCCAGGCGGAGGATGTGGAACAAAAATAACTAGTACGTCCAGCATAACGTTTCCAATAACAAACAATTATTATGGGGCAGCCACAACTCCTGGAATGGCAACAAAATATTCTTCAGATAATGATTTTAGCATGGAAGCCTGGGTAAGCATAGACATTTTAAATAGTATTTCCAGCAACAGGCTTTTTGCAGACAGCAATAGCGGAACAGGTTTGTATTGGGAAAACGGTGACATTGTATTTAAAGCAGAACTTAATGAAGTAAGGCATGCAGTAACATATTCAAAAAAAGCATTACACATTGTCGGCATTTATTCTCCAAAATCAATTTCTCTGTATGTCGATGGAGTTCTTGTAGGATCAACAGAACTAAGCTATTTTAAATTTACTAACACAGCCGTATCATTTATCATTGGGCCAACACAATCTTCTTTAGATACATTTACAATAGACTCCCCAGCTATATATAGATATGCGTTAAAAGAAGATACTGTAAGAAGCCATTATTTACAAGGAAACAATTCTTCATCAGCAATTCAAGTTGTTTTCCCAGATGAAGGGGTTTTATTTTCTGGAACAGATGCACAAATTAAAACTCAATTTCAATACTCTTATCCGATAAACAAACAATGGCAAGACTTTGTAGACGACAATACTTATTATGACAATGTAAAAAGAGGAATATTATTTTACCCATCTACAGGTGCAAAGACATTTGTTATTGAAGACTCATTTTTACTACCATCACAAATTGGACTAATTACATCTAAAATTGAATGGAGAAATAATTTAGGAATATCTGTTGAGTCCAGTATAGATGGTATAAACTATTTGCCATGCATTAACGGAAGACCACTTCCGCAATACTCTAAGGCATCTTTTAGCACAGCAAATCAGGTATACTTTAGAATCACAATGTCAACCCCAGATTCTTCTAAGCATTTCCCAAGACTATCATTTTTTTCAATTAGCTTTTACAACAACAACGATTTATATGCAGACAATTACGGGGATAAAATATCTTCAACCTCAGACTACTACCTCGGCTCATTAAATTATCCAATTTTATCTAGAAATGAAATGAATGGAATAAGGGCAAAATCTGGCAGCGGCTTTGATATATCTACATCATCACAAATTAAATCAATAGAGTTTTTCTTAACTCCAGCAGACATATCTCAAGCAAACATACTTCTGTATGCACCAGCTAGTGGATCCTCTTCTTCAGAGTTTAAATGGGCTGCCAATGGGACAATATCAAAAACTAACATTCAGGCTTGGTATGTTAACGGGGTAGACAAAACGGCAACAACCTCAATATCATCCGTTTTGGCCAATAATGAGCCAGCCTTTATTACAATAGTATTTACTAATCCAATTTCTACAACAATTAGAATGAATTATAATGTTTCAGGATCCCCCTCAAACTTATACAACGTAATAGCCATATATGAAAAAGAGATAACCTCAGCAATCTGCCTTAACCACTATAACGCCTATGCTGGAAAGCCTTCTTCAATAATAAACGATCAGACGGTTACCCTGACAGAAGCAGAGACAAGATATTATAATAATGAATGGATAGTCATCCAAACAGTATAATTTGAACATTGGCCTGACAAAGTCTGGACTTATTTTAGAAAGAATGGTAGAATATTAATCTATGGATATCAAAAAGCTTAATCATAAAGTTCTAGACGAAGAATCTACTCTAGGAATATATGTCTGGGAAATGCCAGACGGCAGATGGATTGGAGACGATGATGGCAACTTCCTTTCAGTCACGTCAAAAAAGAACAACAGATCAAGAATGGATGCTTTGGCTAGAGAAGTTCGCTCATACGGTATATACGAAGGCGGGCCTAAATTTCTTTCCTCTAGGCGGAAAATTAGCGACGAAGACTTCGAACACCAAAAACAAAGACTTGAATGGGGACTAGTTCCAGATCCATTAGATATTGGAAACTATAAAGATGAAATGAAACAACTAAGAGGTGGAAGATAATGCAATTTATTGAAGATGAAAACGAAAATCAAGAATCTATTAGTATTTCAAATGCAGCAGACTGGCTAAAATTTAGTTCTAAATCAATTGTTGAAGACACTGACCCTTTTAATTTAGAGGGAGAAGAATTAAAAAAACTTAATGGACTAGGCTCTACCTTTAGACGCAAAATGGGAAGAGATATTCAAAAAAGATTTACTGGTCAAGATGGAACTGGAACACAGCAAAATCTTCTAGCACAAGCTATTACTGGCTATGCTATGTTTGATTTAATTGAGCCACCGTATAACTTAGACTATCTTTCTAAAATTTATGAAATATCTCCATACAACTATTCTGCAATAAATGCCAAGGTATCAAATATAGTTGGCCTCGGATACTCCTTTGTTGAAACAAATAGAACTAATGATGCACTAGATACAATTACAGATGAAAAACAATTAGAGAGAGCTAGAAAAAAGCTAAATAGAATTAAGCAGGACCTAGAGTCTTGGCTAGAGTCAGTAAACGAAGAAGAGACATTTACAGAAACTTTAATAAAAGCTTATGTAGACTTAGAGGCAACTGGAAACGGATACATTGAAATTGGTAGAACCGTAGCAGGTAATATAGGATACATTGGACACATTCCAGCAAAGACAATGAGAGTCCGTAGATTAAGAGACGGATTTATTCAATTACTTTACGGCAAGGCTGTTTACTTTAAAAACTTTGGGGATATGGAAACAGAGAATCCAATTGCTGGACAAGAAGATCGCCCAAATGAAGTTATTCATTTAAAGAAGTACACGCCAACAAATAATTATTATGGAATTCCAGATATTATTGCTGCTCAGAATGCTATGGCTGGGAACGAATTTGCGGGAAAGTATAACCTAGACTACTTTGAAAATAAAGCAGTTCCACGTTATATTATTACGGTAAAGGGAGCAAAGCTTTCAACTGAATCAGAAAGAAAATTGCTTGAATTTTTCCAGGTCGGATTAAAGGGAAAGAATCACAGATCTCTATATATTCCTCTTCCACCAGATTCACCAGACTCAAAGGTAGAATTTAAAATGGAGCCTATCGAGGCTGGCACTCAAGAAGGTTCATTTAATACATACAGACTTTCAAATAGAGACGAAATATTGCTTGCCCATAGAGTTCCTATTAATAAAGTTGGAACACCAGCGGGAGTTAATTTAGCCGTTGCCAGAGATGCTGATAAAACATTTAGAGAGCAAGTCTGCGGACCAGCCCAAAACAATTTAGCAAAGAAAATAAATAAAATTATTGAAGAAAAAACAGACGCCCTTTTAATTAAATTTAATGAGCTAACCCTGACAGACGAAGACACTCAGTCTAAAATTGATGAAAGATATTTACGTATGCAGGTAATTACTCCTAATGAAGTTAGAATTAGAAAAGGCATGATTCCAATTGAAGGCGGAGATGAGGTCGTAGACTTAAAGGCACAGGATGCCGCAGAGCAAACCGCCCAAGCTGGAAAAACCAGATCTAGAGATTCCGAGAGGTCTGCAAATGCCCCAGATAAATCTGGAGAAGGCAGAAATTCAAAAGGAGATGGCCGTCAAGTAGGATAAACTCTACTCGACCACTATTTGCGTTATATCACATAACAGTATAAAATAAAGCATATGAATATTGAAAAATCTTACTGGTCATCCAGTGGCGAAAACATTCATCTTTCCGTTCCTTTTACTAAGGTCAATAGAGAGAAAAGAACCGTCTCAGGTTTTGCAACTTTAGACAATGTAGATCAAACTGGTGACGTAGTTACTTCAGAAGCAAGCTTAAAAGCATTTGAGGGTTTCCGTGGAAATCTTCGTGAGATGCACACCCCACTTGCAGTTGGTAAGGTTGTTTCTTTTAAACCAGAAACATTCTATGATCCATCATCAAAAGAGTTTTACCATGGAGTTTATGTAGATGCATACATTTCAAAGGGAGCTCAAGATACTTGGGAGAAAGTTCTTGACGGAACACTATCAGGTTTTTCAATCGGCGGAAAGATTAACGAATCAGATAATGAAGTAAATAAATCAACTGGTAAGTCCGTTAGATTTATCAAGGACTACGATTTACTAGAGCTTTCAATTGTAGATTCACCAGCAAACGAACTTTGCAACATTTTGTCAATTTCAAAAGTAAACGGACAACTTGTTTTTAAAGGAATTGCAGCAGACGTAGTTACAGAGAATATTTTTTATTGCGAAGAAAGCGATTCTGTTTTTATCTCAACAGAAAAAACTTATACATCACCAGTTACTGGTAAAGAAACCGAGTTAATCGGATGGGTTGAAAGTAATGATGTTAATAAATCAAAAGAGATTGATAAGATTCTTGATTTGCACAAGCAATCAAGATTGTCGTTGCCTGATACACAAAAAATTGCAAAGCAGGCCAACGCAGAAGGAGGTAATGAAGTGTCAGAAAACACAGAAAACGTAGTTGCAGAAGATGCAGTAGCACCAGAAGCAGCCGTAGAAGAAACATCAGTTGTTGCCGAAGAAGCACCAGCTGAAGCTCCTGCAGAAGATGCAGTAGCAGACGCTCCTGCCGAAACTCTGGAAAAAGCAGCCGACGTATCAGAAGTTGAGGTTGATGAACCTGATTTTGCAAAGATGCTAGGCGACATTAAAAACTTTTTCTCAGAAACTGTAAACAAGTCATCAGAGCTAAATGCAGCTCAGGTTTCAACAATCAAAGATTCAGTTGAATCTTTAACAAAGAGCGTTGAAGCAAAAATTACAGAATTGGCAGAACAAAATGCAACACTTTCAAAGTCAGTTGCAGACATCAATAACATACTCAACAATGTTGAGAAGCGTGTGGATGCCGTAGAAGGCGATACCGCAATTAAGAAGTCCAGTGACCTTGGCGGGTCTCAGGAAGTTTTACAGAAATCAAAATCAACTTGGAACGGTTCTTTCCTCGGTTCCGTACACGAATTAATCAAATAAGGTAGGTGAAATAAATGAGTAATGAATTATTAGAAAAGGCAGCAGCAGCTGGTACTACCGCTACTGGAACATTCGCGTCCGTAACTGGTGGTACAGGAACACATCGTGCATCAGAAAATGGTAACGGTGGTCTGCTTAACCCAGAACAATCAGCTAGATTTCTAGATTATATGTTCGATGCTACCGTAATTGGTAAGGTCGCCCGTACAGTCCGAATGAAATCAGATACAACAGAGATTGACCGCATGTCAGTAGGCGAAAAGCTTATGAAGCTTGCATCAGAAGGAGAAGATACTTCTGCAAATTCAGCAGTAACTTTCTCAAAGATCTCTCTAACAACAAAGAAGCTTCGTTTAGATTGGGAGCTTTCAACAGAATCTCTAGAAGATAACATCGAGGGTGCAGATCTTGAAGATCACATTGCACGTTTGATGGCAACACAGGCAGGTAATGATATTGAAGATGTAATTCTTAACGGAAATACAGCACTATCTTCAGACAATCTTTACAAGTCATTTGATGGTGCAGTTAAGAAGGCTAAGACCAATGGTCGCGTAGTCGATGCAGCAGGTGCGGGAATTTCCCGTGCTGTATTTAACTCAGCACTTAAGGCACTTCCACGTAAGTATAAGCAACGTCGTACAGACCTTCGCTTCCTATCAGGCTCAAACTTGATCCAGGATTACTTATACTCAAACTCACAGAATATCCAGAACGTTAACCCACAAGATATTGCCTCAGGCATTATCCGTGGAGATGTTCCAGTAGTCGGTGGACCAGCAGGTTATGTTGCTCCATACGCATTCGGTATTCCAATTGTTGAAGTTCCACTTCTAAAGGAGACACAGACTGGTGATTACGCATCACCATCAGGAGACCACGGAGATATCCACTTGACATTCCCAAATAACGTTGTTATTGGTGTTAAGCGTGATGTAACTGTATATCGTTTCTTCTGGCCAAAGAAGGACTCAATCGAATACACAATGTTTACTCGTGTTGGCGTTCAAATTGAACAAGCTGACGCATGGGTAGTCGTTAAGAACGTTAAGGTCGCTTCCTAATTAGGAAATAGGCTTGCAAGAAAGGCCCCCAATTAATTTTGGGGGCTTTTCATTTTAATTTAATAATGCTATAATTGCTTTACCTAGAAAAAGGAGTATATCCATGTCATTTGATACATTAAAAGTATCCGAATTAAAAAAGGTCGCTGAGGATTTCGGCGTTGAAACACAAGGACTAAAGAACAAGACAGACGTAATAGCAGCATTAACTGAAGAAGGCGTAACTTGGTCTGTATATCAAAAAACACTAAAAAGTATTGAAGATGTAAAAGACGAAGACAAGATTGAAGTCATTCCAAAGTTTGACCCAAACAAGGTTCAAAGCCCAGACACGGTTCTTGTTAGAATGACAAGAGCAAACTTTAGATATGATATTCAAGGTCACACATTTACAAAAGAGCACCCGTTTGTTGCTATGACATCAAGCCAAGCTCAAAGTATCTTTGACGTAGAAGACGATGAAGGATTTAGAGTAGCAACGCCAAAGGAAGCTCAAGACTTCTACAACTAAAGTAATACGAGGAGATATAAATGGAGATCTTAGTAGGAACCAACTCACCAATTTCACATCAAGTATTTTGGAAGGGTGAAGTTATAGACTCCGATGCTATTCCTTCTGTAAAGATTTATGACACAACAGAAGACCCAGCAATTTCTCCAGCTATTAACCCCTCTACCCTAATTACAACTTTGACGTCAGAAAAAGATGAAACAAATATTGGGCTATACAATGTATATCTTCCACTAAGCATTACAAACCGCAATAAGACTCTTAAACTTGTTTGGGAATATAATATAAGCGGATCTGCAGTTTCATCAACACACGACGTATTTGTTGTTACGCCTTATGCTAATTTTAGCCAGGCTTCGCTATATTTAGGAACAAGCACTGACCCATCAGACCCTATGTATAAATCGTTTAAAGATTTAAAAATGGCAGAAAGATATGCACGTAAAAAAATAGAGAATTATACGCTGCAAAACTTTTTTCTTTATGATGACATACATACTGTTTATGGATCGGGATCAGACGTCCTTCCTCTTCCAACAAAGATAAACGAACTTCATGAGCTTTATATAAATGATATTCTCTTGTATGATGGAATTAATAATATAAATAATTGGGGATATGACGTCCAGATTTCAGAAACTGGATACGGTATTAGAATTAATCGTGCAGGCATGATTGATAATACTGTTTACACTGCTAACGGCATGGTGCCACCATCAATTAATGATTACGGTAACGGCGGATTTGGCGACGGAGTTAAATACAAAGTTGCTGGAAGATTTGGCTGGAATAAAGTCCCAGATGAAGTAGAGCTAGCATGCATAGAATTAATGAAAGACTTTTTCTCTAATGATAAAGAATGGAGAAATAAATATATAAAATCAATTCAGACATTTGATTGGAAATTTGACTATAATGGTACTGCTTTTACTGGTACTGGCAACTCATATGCAGATCAACTATTGTCTGAATATATCATAACCAAATCGGTAATAATTTAATGAACGATTTAATTGGATCATTGCTATCAATGAAAGTAGACGTCTATAGACAAATAGACAAACAAGACCCAAACACTGGAGCAATTAAAAAAGAATGGATTTTTTTTAAAACAGTCAATTGCCATGCAAAGGGGGTTATCAGCAATTCAGCAACAGCCAGGGGCAGCGATAGTCAAACCTTTAGCAATAAATATAAGAACGAACAAATTGTCCAGATTAGAACATGGGATAGACTTACAACGAGAGAAAAAATTACCAACATCCGTGATTCAGAAAACAACGTTATTTGGAAAGAATTAAATTTCCCTTCAGACAGCCCAACAGTTTTTGAAGTAATTGGAACAACACCAATAACAGACCCATTTGGCAAAACAATGGGATTTAATTCATCTGTAATGAGATCGGAGAATCAGCAAATTGGACTCTAGTGCAATGTTAGTTCAAGCAGCGAGTGGCCTAGAAAGACTTGTAGTAGGCAACCGTGATAAAGCCGTATTTAAAGATAGTACAGTTGCACAAATATCCGCATATGTTTATTACGAAGCAAGTGTAATAGCTAAGCTGACAAAAAATAAAGCTTTCCAGCAAAGATTTACAAAGACAATATTTGATCAAATTCAAAAGGATTTCCCAGCATATATAGATGCACAGGCTAGAACAAAACCAAAATCTTTACACCACGTTTACGAGTGGAAAAAAACTGGACAGGCAACATCAAGACTTTTTAAATTAAATAAAGTATCACAAGATGGACTTTCATTTGCATTTGATTATGAATTTCTTCCTTCTAAAAATGCCGTGCCAACAAAGCTAAGAGGGCGCAAACACGTATTTGCAAATAAAGCTTCCGTGATGGAACGTGGAGAGGCCATACAAATAGCTCCTAGGTCAGCAGAGCGCTTAGTATTCGAGATAGATGGAATGACCGTGTTCATGCCAAAAGGGGCTTCAGTGACCGTTAAACGCCCAGGAGGGGTATCTGTAAAGAACTCCTTTGACTTACTTTATTCTAGATATTTTAGCGGTCAATTAATTAACGAAACAATTAAAAAATCGGGATTTCAAAAGCTATTTAATACATCAATGTCAAAAGCACTATCTGTGCCCAACAATATTAAAAGAGTTCAATATTCTTTTTCTAGCAATGCAATACGGTCTCAGGCAGATACCGCATTAACGCAAGCATTTGGAGGAGCACTATGACAACCGATTATAAATTAGATGCAACACTAGAAATTAGAAAGTATCTTTGGGATCAAATATTGACCATAGGCATACTTGAGGAAAATGATTATTATTCCGACAATGTAGGTGAGGCAATTGTCCCTATCATTCCAGTTCAGCAGTCTCCAGAACTTAATCAATTTTTAAGCGGCAAAAGCCATATTGTATATGATAAGATCGGAATGTCATACGAGGACAACTGGGCCATTTGCTGTGAGCAAGTTTTGTTTACTATCTACTCTACAGATGTTTCTGAGATCAATCAAATCAGAAATTTCATGACAGACCTATTTAGAAGAATGGACGGGTCAGCAAAAGACCTAAATTTATGGTCTGGGGTTTCAGACAAGTTTAAGTTCTACAGCATATTTATATCTGAAATATCTCCAACTGCACCTTCAGAAGAACTTCAAGGCTTTTTGTCAGCCGACGTAGTCCTTGAGATTAAATACTCACGTATATCTGATACCAATGGGCGGTTTATTTAGGGTTTGCCTTTGGGGGCATTATACACTAAAATTAGGTAAGAGGAACGGCCTAGCCAGCCAAAGTTTTATATTTACAATTTAATATTATTTTAAAAAACAGGAGGTACAACAATGGCATTTAATAATGCAAAGAACATTCTTGTTGGTGCATCACCACTATATGTATCAGTAAAGGATTCAACAGACCCATCATATGTAGAAAATATGCTGGACACCGCTGGAATCACAGGAATTGCACTTGCTGCAAGAGTAGCAGCAGCAACAACACTTGATGCAGCATCAACAAAAGTACGTAACGTAGGTTACACAAATAATGGTCTTCAAATTACTTACAATCCAACATACGATTCAGTAACAGTAGATCAGCTTCTTGATACAGCAAAGCTATTTAAGTCTGCAATGGAAGTTATGATTGCAACAGAATTAGCAGAAGGAACACTTGCAAACGTTCTAGCTGTATTTGGACAAGGTGGAAATACCCTTACAAAGGATGGATCCACAACAACAGATCAGTACCCAACAAAGGGTGCAACATCTGCTGACGATAAGCCACTAACACTAGGTCTAGAGGCAGGAGCTCTTGGTATTCAACCAACAGAGCGCCAGCTATTTGCAGTAGGTCAAGCACCTACACTTGCAAAGTCAACATCAACTGAGGTTAATGCAACAACAGAGCGTGTATATTATGCACGTCGCGTTTTGTCAGTACAACAGTCACAATTCTCACTTGCTCGTAATACACCAACTACTTTCCCAGTAACATTCCGTCTGCTTCCAGACGCAAATTATGCAGGTTCAGAGTACGGTAAGATTATTGACCGAGTTCTAGCGTAATTAATTTATTAATTAGCAGAGCCCCCCAGAAATGGGGGGCTTTCTGTTTGTAGTGATAATGCCTATATGTTATAATAATTGAGACTAGATCCTAGGAGGATTAAATTGGCAACTACAGTATATAGCGTAGAAGAAATTACTCTACAAAATGGCGCAACAGTAAAGTTGAAGCCTTTATCAATTAAAGAGCTACGCAAGTTTATGATTGCAGTTCAGAGAACCGCAGACGTTACAACAGAAGATGAGACATTAGATATTCTAATCGATGCATGTGCAGTCGCACTAGAAAAGCAGCTACCCGATTTGGTAGCAGACAGAGATTTACTAGAGGATGCTCTAGACGTTCCAACTATCAACCGAATTCTTGAAGTTTGCGGTGGTATTAAGTTGGACGACCCAAACCAACTAGCGGCAATGGTTCTGGCTGGTCAGAACTAGATTTAGCCGCTTTAGAGGGTGAAGTTTTTCTTTTAGGTCACTGGAAGAACTACGAAGAACTAGAAGAAAATCTTTCAATGCCAGAGTTAATTCAAACATTGAAATCAGCACAAAAGAAAGACACAGACAACAAAAGATTTTTAGCAGCAATGCAAGGAGTTGATTTGGATGTGGACGAAGATAAAAAAGAAGGTCCTACCTTTGAAGATGTCAGAAGAAGAGCTTTGGGAATAGAAGCAGACGAATCGGACATTGTTTCATTACAAGGCCCACTTGCCGCAGAAGCGGGATTTGGACTTGGAGCAGGGCTAGGATATTCTAAGGAGTAATATAAATGGCTGAAGAACAAGTAAGAACTAGAATTACCGCTGATGCGGATTTTTCTAATCTTATTGCAGATGTACATAAAGTAACAGCCTCACTATCTAAACTTCAAGAAAAAATTGCATCATCTAACAAGATGCTTGCAAATCAAATTGCTGTAATGAATAGGTCCTTTTCTGATACACTCAGAAGTACAGGACAATTTTCAACACACTTCGTAAGCCTAAATTCTGACGTAGAAAAGTTTGGTAAAAACTTAGAGTCAGGACAACTTAAGCTAGGCAAATATTTTCAAGCCATGCAGACTCACACCAAAACTTCTGGTGGGCTTATCCGTGATCTTGCTAAACAACAAGTAGCACTACAAAATGCAATTATTCAGCCTCTGGGAAGAAACGCTCAGGGCTTAATGCAATTTAATGTCCAGGTTCCGAGAGGCCTAGATGAAGTAAAAAATAAAACAGCAATTGCTAGACAACAGCTTCAGATTATGAATAAAGTTGTACAACAAGGCGCTGGACAATTAATTAACTGGGGTAAAAATACTCAGTGGGCTGGACGCCAGTTAAGCGTAGGACTTACATTACCTATAGCAGCATTTGGTAAAGCCGCAGCAGATGCTTTTAAAACGGCAGACCAAGAGCTTGTAAGATTAACTAAGGTTTATGGAGATACCGCTGGAACAACAGCAGAAGAATTAGGAAAGATTAGATCAGAAGTAGAAGCCACAGCAAAGTCCCTTGCAAAAAATTTAGGTGCTTCTTATAGAGAAACTTTAGCACTAGGCGCAAACATTGCGGCAACTGGTCAAACTGGACAAAAACTTATTGCATCTATTGAAGAAACTACTAGACTTGCAGTATTGGGTGAAGTAGATAGAGCAGAAGCAATGAAGGCTACATTAGCAATTCAATCTGCATTTAAACAAAACACAGAACAATTAACAGAATCAATTAACTTTTTAAACGCAGTTGAAAACCAGACTTCCACAAGCCTTGCAGATTTAGTTGAAGCAATTCCAAAAGCTGGGCCAGTTATTCAAGGACTTGGCGGAGACATAAAAGATTTAGCATTATATTTAACTGCTATGAGAGAAGGTGGAATTAATGCATCTGAAGGAGCAAACGCTTTAAAGTCAGGTCTTGCATCTTTAATTAACCCAACAAAGGCATCAGTAGCACAATTTAAAACATTTGGAATTGATCTATTAGGAATTGTAAATGACAATGCTGGAAGCACAACAGATACATTGTTGGCAATGCAGGCAGCACTTGATAAACTAAATCCTTTACAGAAGCAACAGGCAATTGAAAACTTGTTTGGAAAATTCCAGTTTGCAAGAATGAATGCGCTATTTGAGAACCTTGGAAAACAAGGAAGCCAGACTCTTCAAGTATTAGATTTAATGAAAGCAAGCACAAGCGATTTAGGAGCATTAGCTGATCGAGAATTAACAGCAGTAACTGAATCTGCTTCTGGTAAGTATTCTCGTGCAATAGAGGGATTAAAAGCAGAGCTAGCAGGTATTGGAGAGTCCTTTTTAAATATCAATACAACTCTTATAAACGTTGTAACTAAGATACTTGATTTTGTTAGCAACCTTCCAAAACCATTAAAACAAGTACTAACATTATTTGGAGGATTGACTGCAGTAGCTGGACCACTTATTATGTTAACTGGTGTTCTTGCAAACTTCTTTGGCTATATAGTCAAGGGTGTATTCCATATGAAGGCCCTATTTAAAGGTGGAGAAGGATGGAAATACTTAACCCCAGAAATTTTAGCAGCAGAAAAAGCTGGAAGCTTAATAGAGCAAACTCTTTACAGCGATGCAAAAGCAGCAGGAGTTTTACAACTAGCATTAAGAAATCTTATTGATGAGTTTTCAGTATTAGAAGCAAAAGCTGCATCAGGATCAATTTCAGTAGCACCAGCAGTTAGAACAATGGCTGGAAATTTAGTACAGCAAGCAGGAGCAGGATCAAGAACAGTAGATAAAAATCATCCATTAGTTGGACCATCATATTCTAGAGCAAGTTCTCATATGAACCCTAGAGGAATGATGTCGGAAACAGAAAGACTAAATCAGACATTCTTTGGAATGGTTCCTGGATCAATTCCTGTAAATCAAAAAATTGGCGCTAACCCACAAATTTATGCAGAGTCAGATTTGCCAAACATTCCAGGATTAACAAGAATTAACGGAGCATCAACAGGTGTAGTTGCAGCTGAAGCAGGCAAATGGCATGCAATGATGGCAACACTTGGAATGCAGTCAAAGGCAGAAATAGCTGCATTAAAAACTTCTATTGCTAGCACAGGAGTTGCATCAGCACAATTCATGTCAATATTTGATGACATATTACCAGCAGTATCTGGAATAACAAGAAATGCTGCAATTGAATCAAGAGCAATCATAGCTCAACTTGAAGCTGGAGCAATGAATGTTCAGCAAGCTAGAGCTCAGATAATTGCTTTGAATGCTAGAACAGAAGCATTAATTGCACAAACAACCATGGCTCAGGCACAAGGAATGGGAAGAACTCTTAACCCAACAATGATACCTACATTAAATCAACCAGTAGTTAGCGCAAGCGGAAAATCAAATATGCGTGAATTGTTTAAAAAGAGTAAGACAAAAGATTTTATTGATAAGATTGCTCGTAATCTAGGAGTAAGAACTTCAGGCGCAGGATATAATATTGAAACAACTATACCAAAAAGATTTGCAACTGGCGGAATGGTTTATAGAGAAAAAGGAAGCGATGGTCCAGAGTTTAAGCCAATGGGAACAGACACTGTTCCAGCAATGCTTACTCCAGGAGAGTTTGTTGTTAAAGCAGATGCAGTAACTCCAGAAACACTTCCTTATCTTAAATCATTAAATGATGCAGGCGGCGGAAAAGATTTTATGCCAGCAACAATGATGTGGCAAGGAAGAGATGCAAACCAGGCCTTAGCAGGAAATAGACCAGCAATTAATTTAACTGGAGAATTTATTGCTAATGATTTGCAGCAATTACATTCAAGAGGCCTACACCCAATGGCACTTCTTTATGATCAAGCTCTTAGACTAGGATATGGCAACACTCCTGCAGATAAACTTAAGTTACAACAAGCTTTAAAAAATGCATACACAGAACTCACCGCAACATTTGCTTCAAAGGGTCCTACAAAAATAAATGCTAGATATTTTGAAACTGTTGCTAATAGTATTGGTATGAAGCATTTAAAAACAATAACTAGGCACAGCCCTGCCATGAAAAGATCAGTAAGGCTAGCCGAAGAATTAATGTTTATTGGACATCAAAGAGATGCTCAAGGTAAGGGCGAACTTAAAGGATCTAGAAGAGCTTCTGGTTTTGATGGACAAAAAATGCCAAAGCATTTAACTGGAACTTCAAGTGGATTTTCTGGAAATCAAAATGCAACACACTTTGCTTTAGCGCAAGAGCTATATGATACTCCCCCTGCAAACTTATATGCTGGTCCATTAGGTAAAGGAGATACAACCTTAAGTAAAGTCTTTGGTGCAGAAAAAGGACATATGGGGGCAAAGATAGCTCCTTCAAAATGGAATATGCTTCTAGCATCAATAAAACATAAATCAAGATTTGCACCACTAGCACCAGATGCTAGATCAACAGCACTAACAGCTAAATGGCGTAGAGGGTATTCTAATGGCGGACAAGTTTATATGGCTAATGGTGGCCTAGTTCCAAGAACACAATATCTAGCAAAAGCTGGTGGAGTAAAGTCTGCATTCCAAACTGGATTCCAAACAGGCAAAACTCCAAAGGACGGCACTAGATCAGAAATGGGAAACCAAGGATTGTTTGCAGCTGGAATGGGACTACAGATGGGCGGAATGATGGCTGGTGGTCCTGCAGGAACGGCCATGATGGCAACTGGAACAGCAATGCAAATGCTTCCTATGTTGCAGATGTTAACTCCTGCGTTAAAGCAGCTAAAAAATATTACTGGAATGGTAACAATGTTTGGAAGGGTTGCTGGAACTGTATTTAAAGTTGCTGGTATGGCAGTTAAATTCTTTAGCGGTCCGATTGGCTGGGCTACACTTGCGATAGGAGCTTTAACTGCTGGAATAAAAATTTACAACAAAGAAATGGCAGAAACACGTAGAGAAAATGCAATGCTTAATGGTATTACTAAAAAGGGCGCAGCGGAAGCAGGTATCAGTTATGAAAGCATGACTGAAAAACTAAAGCGTGTTAATGCAGAATTAAAAATACAAAGAGAAAAGGGTTTACTAGCTTACGAAGCAAGCACTAGCTCTGGAGTATCTGGGTTAACTGTTACAATTGCACAACTTAAAGAGCTAAAGAAAACAGCAAAAGAAACTATGCCAGAGCTAATGGCAACATTTAATAATATTGATTCTTCCAAGGTAAATGATTTGGCCTCTAATCTAAAAGCTCAATTTGTTGCTGGTGGCATGAGTGTACAAGATGCAACAAATAAAATTTATGCTTTAATTGAAGCTTCAAACAAAGCTGGTCAAGGATTTGATGCTATATCTCAAAAAGGATTCCAGCAAATTATAGATAAATCTACCGCAGCATCATTTACAATTAAAAATTTAGCTAAGAATATTGATGAATTAAATGCTGGAACTAGCAGCATAGATTCAGCAGCTTTTTCAGGAAATATAGATTCCGTAGTAACATCACTAGATGCAGCAGTACAGTCCTTAGTTGGAACAAAAGATGCTACTGGTGAAAAAATAACACAAACAAAAGCATTACAAATGCAATACCAAAAGCTTGTAGATCTAGGACTTAAGGATAAAGAAATGGGCCAAGCGTCCCTAGACCTGCTTAAAAAAGAAAATCCACAACTAGCATCTATATTAAAAGCAACAGATACTATTGGCGGAATGTATGCAAAATGGAGATTGTCTTTAGCAGGAGTTCAAGTTGATCTAAGAAATGTTAATTCAGAAACAGCAATTGGAATGGCAATGTATCAGGACGCGATGGCTCTTGCAGGACAACAAATTGCATCAGGAACTGTTGCTTCTAAATCATTAGGAGATGCCGCAAAAGCTTCAAATAAATTAAAGGCAGAAATTAAATCTGGAGCAGATCTTATAAAGAAAGCAGGAGCTTCAGAAGCTGGACTAACTAGAGCAGGAATAAAATTAATAAATGACAAGATTGCTGCTATTAAAAAAGAAGCGGATGCAAAAAGAAAAGCAATGTCCGACTCTTTGGATGCAGAAAATACAGAATTAGAATTACAAAAATTGCAATTAGAGTCACAGGCAGCGCTTGCTCGTGGAGATAGAGATGCTTATGCACAAGCTCAGTTAAGTATTGCTCAGCTTACTAAAGAAATGCAAGCCAAGCAATCTATGGCAAAGGTTGATGATCTAGAAAAGAAAGCATTAGAAGCACAACAAAAACTACTCGATGATGATGCTGAACGAAAAGCAAAACAGCAAGATGCGATAGTTAAAGCTGGTAAAACTGGAGAAGCTAAAACAGTAACTCAAGGAAAAATTGATGACATGATGTCAAGACTTTTAACCCTAGCTCAAAGACAAGCTACTAATGATGACCAAAAAGATTTAAAGAAAAAGAGTATTGAAGATAAAGCAATAAAGGGAGATTTTGATCTAATCCTTGGAGAATTAGAGAAATCATCTAACGCTGTTCAAGAAGCATTTAAACAATATGTGAATCCAGAAACAGATAAAAGAACAGTTGATAAAACCTATAGAATTCCTAAAGTAGGAATGGTTCCAATGGGCGGAGCCAATACAGCATTTGACTCATTAGTTTCAGAAGTTACAAAGCAAGGTGAAACTAATTATAAGGCAATGGTAAAAGATTTAGGAGGCGGAGCAACACTTAAAGATATACACAAGGCATTAGGAGGATCAACTAAAAATTCATATGACTCAGCCGATATTAAAGCTGTGTTAGACAAAGGCACTTTTAATAAAAATGTTGATGCAACCGATTTAAAGGCTGGATACATGAAAGATGGATTCCTTAAAGAAGATGCTAGAGAATTATTAATTAGATCTAAAAAATTAAAAAGAGGCGATTCGTTTGAATATGAAGGAGTTACATATAATGTAACAGATGGCTATGATGCTGCGATGAAAGACCCAAGAGCTGTAAGAAGAGCTGGCGGAGGAAGATTTACTCCTGGACAATTATATACAATTAATGATGGAATGAAAACAGAAGGTATTAAATTTGATATGCCTGGTACAATTTATCCAAATATAAACACAGCTGGAAACTATAATATTCCAAGTTCTGGTATTAATGGAATGCGTGGCTTATCTAACACAACATCATCAGATTGTGTGTATAATATTAATATAGAACTTAATGGAACTAACGTTACAGCAGATGACGTAATGAGAAAATTTGAGCAGAAGATGCAATTAATTGGTGCCAAAGAAGGCAAAATGAGAACGGTTGGGAGCTACAACGCATGACAATACTATTACCTAGAGGATCAATCTTAAGCATAGAGGCTAAAGATCTACTTGCAACCCCAGCAGGAACTACTAACATTTGGAATAAGGTTACCGAGCACAACAGAGGCGAGTTTACTGTAGACATAGAAAGAATTGAAAAGGTATCCAGAACATCTAATGGATCTATAAGAAAAAACTTTATAGCAGACAAAAGAAAGTTCTCAACATCTTGGACAATGCTTCCATCATATAGAACTTTAACTGTAGATGGAGCATGGGGAGCAGAAGATCTAAGATCATTTTATCTTTCATCTGCGGGACAGGGTTCTTTTAATATTAAAATAAATTTAGCAAAAACAGGAGCAGACCAGACAGCGGTAGGGTTTGAGCCAGCAACTGTTGTAATTAGTTCATGCAGTTTTACGATAGTCAAAAGAGGACTTCAGCCATTTTGGAATGTTTCATTATCTATGGATGAGGTATAATGATATCTTCATCAACAAATGCAAAAACCATATTAGAAAATAGCACAAATATATCAACTAAAATTGGTTGCACCTTCGAATATAACATGAACACATTAGTAGACAATATTACTATTTCAGGAACAGATATTGTAGCGGCAAATGGATCAAAGCCTTTTAAAAAACTATTCCCAGCAGACGCAATTATTAAATCAAACAGGCCTCTTGGGGCAGGAATAAAATATGCAATCACTGGAGATGTTGCAACCAATAGCTACAGAAACCCAAAGTCTATTACATATCCAATGACATTTAGAACATACTATCCAGGAGTAGACACAACATATAAGTATTATTTAACTGCAAAATCTACTGCCGCAGATATAACTTTAACATACCCTAAAGCTATTTTAACAAACAAAATTATTGCTAGATTTGAACTATCTCATTCAACTCCATCAACATGGACAATATATGGAAATGGAACCCAGCTAGCAACAGGATCCATTACAGAAACATTTGCAACACTTCCAGCAAAAAATTATAATGCAGGAACAGTAACAATACACTACAACGGCACATCTTGGACAACAACCGAGCCAGCAATCCCCTCGGCACCAGTTAGCCTTACAAGCGTTAGACTAACAGCAAGTGCTGTTTCCGATAAATACATTGGCATAATTGAATTTTCACCTAGATGGGTTGTTGATGTTTCAGATAGAATTTCTTTATTTAGTATTGCAAAGGAATCTTCTACTGGGGCAGATGACATATTGCCAATAGGAAAAGTTTCCGCCAACTCTTTATCACTAGGACTTATTTCATACGAGGATAGCAGAACCGTCCAGTCGTTTGACAAGACCTTTACTTTTGATGCATCAAAAATATATCTGTATAAACAAATACAAATTAAACCTTATGTTAAACTTTATTTTACAGGAGCAGCACTTACTGATTCAAATGGGCAGTATGAAAAATTTAATCAGGGTGTTTTTTATTGCGATAGCTGGTCAACTGGAGAATATGGTGATATAGATATAACTGCATTAGACTCAGCAAAACTACTTCAGGACACCCTGTGCCCTTCACTCCTTTGCGAAGAATACTCAGTGCCTGGAATCCTAAGAAGAATATTGGACTCAATTGGATTTACAAACTATAATATAAATACAGCAACAGCAGAGTCCTCTCCGCTATCTCCAAAATTTTGGTGGTCAGATGACAGTAAAACAGTTTGGCAAGCAATACAAGAACTATGCAGAGATGCACAGATAACAGCAGTTGTTGATGAAAATAATGTTTTGCAATTTTATACAAGAGATTATCTTTTTAATACATCACGATCATTGGACTGGTCATTTAGATTAAATGCAAATGGATCAGCCCTATCAAACATTCTTTCCTTAAGTAAAACAGATTTAGCCTCAGCCAATCAAATTAAAATATTATGGAATAGCGTAACTACTAATGAGTATGCTGGGCAGGCACAACCACTATGGCAGACTGGAAGAGGCTGGATGGCGGCGCTATCTTTAGATCAAAACTTATATACAACAGATGTGGCTGGATCATTTATTAAACTAAGCTCTATAACAACTAATGATTATGAGCAAAAAGTTATTGATGAATATAGCGGATACCTAGTTATAGATGCTGAGATTATAGAGTATGACGGAATAGAATATTTTTATAAAACTTCTGACGGAAGCACAGTCAATGTTATTGTTGAAAATAATGCAGATGTCTTAAAGTTTCTTGGCTTAGGCGCAGTAGGCTCAGATAAAACTGGAAGAACTGGAAGAGTTAGAATTAAAACCAGAGGAGCATTTGGCACAACACCTGCAAATCATTATGCAGCAGCAGAAGACATTATTAATTCATGGAGCGGATTTGAGGTGAGTTGGGTATGAGATATTATGATTGGTACATGATTGATGGAGAAGGATATACTTCACCAACTGCCGCAACCCCAGCTAATTTCAAAATTCCATGGGTTACAGTACAAACAACTTCTCCAACCAGAGCTGTAATAACATTTGGAACACCTTCAGTTAGTCCAGGAAGCTATGCAGGATCTGCAGCAAGCACTGGCAGCTTTAATGATCCAGATTTTACTTTTACAACAACAAGTGGGGTTCATGTAAGAGAAAATTTAATACCAGGAGCAAGTTACTATTTGCGGGCAAGAGCGTATTCAGGAACTGCAGCAACTGGTACATACGGAGAATATATTTATGAATCATTTACAATGCCTAAAACGGCAGCTGTTGGTGGGGTAGCAACCACTACTACTGGAGCAACAACACCAAACAACTCATCTTATTCTGCACGGCTACCATGGGAAGCAGATAGTGGAGCGCAGAATAACACAACAGACGCTACTGATGGATCTACTGAAACACCCGTAGCAAGAGGAACCTTTAATGCAGTAGTTGGAAATAGACAAGTTACTAGATCTTTATTCAAAGTTACAAATAATTCAAAAAATAAGAATACCTATTCTATTGCAATGAAAGACTTTGGAATAACTACGTCATCCACACACTACGCATTTGGAACTGGAATGTTTTTCCCAGGTGGAACAAAAGATACTGATGTGGGCGGAGGATTTGGATTCTTTGTAGACAATAGCGGTATGAATGGCTATTACGTATTTATGCAAAAAACAACAAACCTTAAGGTTGTTTCCGAAAATGAAGTTCAAATATTTAAAATTGTCAACGGTAAAAAAATTGTTCTTTCTGATAGCCAGCAAACTGCAAGCACTAGCGTTAACGGAGTGGTTGGGGCTAAAAACTATAAAGTAGACGTAAAGGTAAAAACTACGCCAACAACAAACGTAATTGATGTGTATATAAATAATTTTAAGATATCTGCAGTAGACAGCAATGCGGCCAGTACAACTGACCCAACAAAACTTATTCTTCCTCCAACCTCTAAGGTAGCAATGTTTTCATCTGTAGGATCTGCCTCATTTGATTATATTTACGGAACACCAATTGATGAAAATCAATATAATACTGGAGTAATGCAAAATGTATACAATGGACAGTTTGCCTCTACAACACTAGATTTCTTGTACGGAGAAAAAGTACTTAGCAATTTTGATAAACTCAGTTTGCCAAACGGAAAGATTGAAGAGTTTGGTACCGTTGCAAGAGAGCTCAGGAAGGTGTCTTTAAAATACGAGCAAAGACCAGGCTATCCGCTTTACGCTACATTGGGAATTAATAAATACGTTCAGGTGCTAGGTTCAAGGCTGACCTCATTTGGAGCAGAGATATATTTATTAAATAATGCTGGAACCTATGTGCCGATTGACGACGGGCAATTATATTCATTTCAAGTAATTGGAAACTACGTTGTTCCTACAGGACAGCATGAGTATATGGATAAATCCGTAAATGAATTCAGTGCGCCAGAACCAGCAATTTTTGAATCTATGTGGATACAAAATGAGAGTGATGCCAAGAAGCTTTCAGATTGGATTAAAACCCAATGGTCTAAGCAGCAAATGATCGTTAACATGGAAGTATTTGGAAACCCATTATTATCAGTAGGTGATGTAATTACAATTAATTATCCAGATAACAACCTAGACGGAACTGGCAAATTTATTATTACAAATTTAAATCTTTCGTATGACGGGGGGCTAAGTACCAGTATTACTGCTAGATCTATATATAGTTGATAATGGTATAATGACAATATGATAAAACCAAGAATATCCACTACAGGAATTGGAACTACGTCCCCAATAACCCTGTATGCAAATTCTCCAGAAAATACAGACATATCTCCAAATTTTAAGGTAGTAATACCAGGAAATATTGTTGGGCCAATGTATGTAGCATCAGCAGATTTATCTACTGATGAAGTCGGAGATGACGATATTGTTGTTATTGATGAACCAGGAGACGGGTCCTCGGATGGCGGATCACCAGGGTCCTCTATGCCATCTATGAGCGACATAACAGTAATATCAAACTCTGTAGTATATAGCGATACTGGAGTTCCAAGCGTTACGCTAAAGTTAAAAATTAAAAATTCTAGCGGTCAAAAATTAAAAGGAATAAATGTGAGGGTACAATCATTATGATAACTAAATTCGGAAAAAGATTTCTAACCAACTACATAGCTGGCAACATAGGTTTTGTGCAAAAAGACCTAGCTTTAGGAATTGGAACAACTGCAGTAAATGCTAAAGGCAAGGACACAAGGCTGGAGTTTGAATTCTACAGACTCCCAGCTTCTCTTGGAAGCATTGATATTACTCAGACTGGCGTAGATGTTGATAGCGAGCCAATATTTTCTTACACAGCAATATACAAGGCTACAATACCACAAGACATTGCTGGAGTTATTTCAGAGGTTGGATTATATCCAGGAGCAAGAACTTCTTTAAATAACTTTGATAGCAAATTCCTTACAGATTTTGAAAACAATTTATTATGGTCTAATGGAACATTTAATCCAGCCTTAAAGCCAAATACATCTAGCCCTGTCTTTACAGCAAAAATTGGCGAGAACATGGTTCAATACAATGTTTCTGCTAGCTCAGTATTAGAATATAAAAATTCTTTAGTATCTTATGATATATCTGGATACAGTGTTAATGACACAATTTCTATAGCTTATAAAAAAGCAGACAATAATGTTTCTAAAATTAGAGTAAAACTTTATAGCTCAGATACAGCATATTGCTGGGTAGATTTTACCCCAACTGCTGGTACTGGGGACAAAATACAATCAACAACCTTAAATAATTTGTTTTCTAATATTACTGCAACTTCTCCAGACTTCAGCACTATTACAAAAATTGGATTAGAGGTAACAGCTG
>Ga0222712_10000530_pt1 | contig 49624 bp, 50 predicted proteins | sample C33_657DmetaG_FD_165043 | JGI IMG/M metagenome (GOLD analysis project Ga0222712, IMG submission 165043) | Estuarine water microbial communities from San Francisco Bay, California, United States - C33_657D | ecosystem: Environmental > Aquatic > Marine > Unclassified | place: USA: California... | reverse complement strand
TGGAGAAGATTCTTGTCGATGAGCCAAACTATGAGGGCGTTGCGGAGCGGCTAGAGAAGCTTCGCTAAAACTCTAACCGGTCATTTCACAACTAACTTCCCCCTATAAATTTAGACTTCCCTCATGAGGCTCGCGCATAAGTGGGCAATAGGAAGAGAAGAGATAGAGATGAAGTTAACCCAGATCAAAGTTCAAGCAGTTGCACTATCTATCGTGCTAGCAGGGACCCTCTTAACGGGTTGCTCAAGCACGCAAGATAAGTGCGATGACCTACTCAATGTTCTCTCCTATGGAGCTTGGTCTGACTCTGACTCTGATTGGTATGACGCTAACTGCAGGTAATTAACGCAGCCCAACTCTCTTGCCCACGCTCAGATTCATTGAACTCTGTGAGCTGTAGTAGGGCCCTGAAGGGCTGAGAATAACTTTAAGTGCTGCTGCACCTCGCGCCGAAGGAGTCCAACTGCAATTAACCGATGAGGCGAGAATGACATTGATACAACCTGGAATTCTCTTCCCATTGGCATAGAAGGTAACTCTTCCTGCATAGGAAGAGGTTGCTGTAATTGTGAGTGGAACTCGGAATTGAGCGCTTGAACCAGAAGAAGTTGAGAGTGAGACAGATGAGGGTTGGAAATTTGCATAGGTTAAGGTGACGATTCCATTTCCTGTGCGACCACCTTGTTGCAGGGCGTAACTCGTAACAGTGCGGGTATCAACGTAGGAAGATCCACCACCACCTGCACCAACAGCTGCGCCACCACCGCCGTAGTAGCCACCGCCACCACCGCCACCACCTGCGCTCATTCCTTTACCGGTTCCGCCAACGCCTAAAGAACCCACGGTATTCGCATAAGAAGTAGTACCACCTTTAATTCCACCGGCGCTCTGCGTTCCACCCCCACCGAAAGATCCAGCCCAACATCCCGTTGCACCGCCGCCACCGCTAGCGCCAACCAATCCACCACCTGCGCCACCAACGTTTTGTGTAGGAAGACTGATAAGTCCGCAATAAGTACTCTGGCCGCCACCACCACCTGCGACAACAACGCGTGCTGAAAGAGTGTCTGTCGTTACGCGAATATCAGATGCTCCACCGCCGCTACCAGGTGCTGTATCGCCAGCATTAGTTGCTCCACCACCATTAAATCCGCCAGCGGCTGTGAGCCCCAATGTTCCTTGGCCACCCACACGAATGATCAGGTTGGTTCCACCAGTTACCGTCATCGTTCCGGTATCAATACCGCCCTGACCACCAGAGGTTCCACCGCCTTGCGCGCCTCTCACATCAAAGGTGATCTCTTGAATACCTGATGGCACAGTCCATGTCTCAGGCGCTCCGGTATAAGAAAATGTCACCGTGCACTTGGTATTACTTGCAACTGTGCAATCAGTTGTCGCAGCCTGAGCAGGGGAAGAGATTAAGGTCAGTGACGAGAGAATGAGGCAGAGAAGAGCGCCTCTCGTCACTAGTTTCATACTCAGATTCTATCAAGGCTCAAAGACCTCATAAAATGAGCATCAGAGGCTTAACTCTCTTTCGCCTCCTCCTGCTCAGCAAAGATCACATCCATAATGGATTGAGCAAATGCTTCAATCTCAGCATCGCTCGCTTCTGCAAAGCTCTCAGGGATTTTGAAGAACTTCTTCTTCGCCTTTTCTTCACTCATCGCTCACCTCCAAATACAGCCATGTCATGGGCATGGAGAGCGCGGAGAAGATCTACCTCTTCAAGATAGCTGGTAGTTGATACCCATCCACAAGAACAGATTGCAAAATAAAACGCAATTGCTCAGATATTTCTGGATTCATCTAGATTTTGGTCCTCGATGTCGAATGACACTCGCGGGAATCATTCTTGTTAAAGCGTAAGCTCTTCAAGTGGAAGTTCTTCGCCGAAAATGTATTTGCTCCCTTTGCTCTCCATGTATTCAAAAACACTAGCTAGTCCAGACTTATTATCGTAGAAATACGAACCAAGCAACCAAATAATCTCGAGTTTTACTCCAGTACCCTTAAGCAAAGTTTCGTAGTAATACCTTTTGTAATCACATGTTTGAAGTTTCTCAGCAACCGAGCCGGCTCCAGTTTGCTGCTTCTTTTCAATGATGGTTAACACTTTTTTCCTGTGTGAGTAGATTGCGGAATCAGGTTCTAATCGAGCAGAAAAAATTTCTCTGGCATTGATTTTTCTTGGTTCAAAGAAGTACTTATAAATACCGGCTTTGTAAAAAATATCTATTTTACAACCAGCCCTCTCCATTGATAAGCCGTGAACTCCATTGCCACTGCTGTTGAGTCCAAGAAGAAGAATCTGCTCGAAACCAGAAGTTTCCAAAGCTTTGAGGAGTTTGTCGTCGCTTAGTGCCTCAAATTCAGAGCCTGATTTTGCTGTCTTAGCACCGCCCACTCCACCTTTTTTCATAAGGGGAGAGTAAACCTTTCAGAGCCTCAGTTCAATCAATTATTAAGGTTTAGTCGGATATAAGTATTACTATGAAACCATGCCCGAGATAGCCATTCCGATTGGTAAGCCTTTTGCGCCGCTACACAAAGGAAAGAATGCACATTTGTATTTGGGCGACTGTATTGAAATTCTAGATTCCTTACCTGCTGAATCCATCGACATGATTTTCGCGGATCCTCCATACAACCTATCGAACGGAGGAACTAGTGTCCATGCAGGAAAGCGGGTTAGCGTGGATAAAGGGGAGTGGGACAAAAGTGCCGGCCCTAAAGAAGACTTTGATTTTCACTTTAGATGGATTGAAGCATGCCGACGGGTTTTGAAGAAAGATGGAACGATCTGGATTTCTGGCACGTATCACAGTATTTATGCTTGCGGGTATGCGTTGCAGCTCCATGACTTCAGGCTCTTAAATGACATAGCTTGGTTCAAACCCAATGCCGCCCCAAATTTAGGTTGCCGTATGTTCACGGCAAGTCATGAGACTTTGCTATGGGCATCTAAGTCCAAGAAGTCTCGACACACATTTAATTACGAGGACATGAAGTTTGGTGAATTTGATTTAGATTTCATTAAGAAACCAGGAAAGCAAATGAGATCTCTTTGGTCTTTAACGACACCAAAAAAAGATGAAAAGTTATTTGGAAAGCACCCTACGCAGAAGCCCGAAGCTCTTTTGGACCGCATAATTCTATCCAGTACAAATCCAGGTGATGTGGTTCTCGATCCATTTAGCGGGAGTGCAACCACCGGGGTTTCGGCGATAGCGCACGGTCGAAAATACATTGGAATCGATTCAGAAGAAGATTACATCCGAAACCTTGCAATTCCTCGCCTGACTAACGTAAAACGTCGCAAGTTAAAAGTGAATCGACCGGGCCTAAATTAGTTCTAAATTTGCAAGATCTGAATCTGGATTAATTTCAAAATTCGTACCGATAACTTCGTACACTGGATTTCTGTTGCTACCTGATGCAGAAATGAACCTTGACATGAGTATTCGTCTTAAGGTCAAAACCCCACCAAAGATTTCTCGAGTTTCAGGTGTGTCAGAGTTTGACAGTATTACGTTTACGCCTCGATTTGTTAGGGATTGAATGGTTTCTGCAAGTTGTTGTTGTTCTTCCAGACCGAAATCATTCTTTGAATATTGTGAGAATGATGAGGTTAAGTTAAGTGGTATATAAGGAGGATCGAAATAGACTAAATCGCCTTGACTTGCATCAATTACCGCTTGATCGAACTCATTGTTCGAGATAGTGGCCCCTTGAAGTCTTAAGTGACATTCTTCTAAGTTTTGTTTGTCGTATAGAGAAGGGTTCTTGTGATGCCCGTAAGGAACGTTGAATTTCCCTTTAGAGTTCACTCTCCACAAACCGTTGAAGCAAGTTTTGTTGAGAAAAATCAGACGTGCGGCGATATCAATTTTGTCGACCGGTTCTTCAGCACGAATTCTATAGAAATAGTCTGAGCGACTTATCTTAGAGGGATCCGAGAAATTTCCTGAATTTGAAATTTCAATCTCTTCAGGTCTTTTCAGGGCTTTAAACTCAATATCAATCTCGTCTAGTTTGAGCATCAACGCTTTTACGTCATCGCGAATGACTTCATATGTGGTAACTAAATCTGGATTCATGTCATTTATAAAGATGCGATTTCCGGTTATCTTTTGATTTTCTTCGTAATCGCCAAGAGAGAGGGCTAGGGCGCCTCCGCCAACGAAGGGTTCATAATAATTTCCGCCATTCCTGGCGAAGTTTTCTGGGAAAGCATCGTAAAGAAGCCCTGTTATTTTGCGTTTTCCTCCAGCCCACTTAAGAAAAGGAAGGCATTCACGTGACATTGGGGCAGTGTATTGCAATAGATCATTCATACCCGCACCGCACACCTAATATGTTCGGCTGCTGTCGAGTCTTTACCTAGCCCTGCCTCAACATTGGTGGGCTCATGCCGTAAGGTATATCGGGCTAGGACGGTAATCTGGACTGCGACATCTGCCATCCAGTAGAAGGTACCTAGTCCTAGCTCCTCAATGAGCTCTGCAGGTTCTGCCAAGATCTCATCGTTGAACTTCTCTTTGCATTCAATTTCTTCTTGTAGGACTTTTAGTAGGAAGTCACGGTTGATGCCGGCAGTCTCAGAGGTGCGATTGCCCTCAGTGATGATTTCTTGGAGCTCGGCATCAATACGGGCCTGGCGCAAAGTTGAGAAGATTGAATTGATCATGACGCGAATCTATTGGTCTCCTCTGACAAATAGTGCTCATCAGTGACTAGTCATGAAGTTATGCAGGCAAAGGCTGCTGGCTAACCTTTTCTTATGACTTTCTTCCAGGGTATCAAGTTCCGTAAGTGCATAGTTGCTGCTCTAGTGCTCGTCTTTTCTGCGGGGTTACTGACTTCCTGCGGATCCAGTAAAGAAGGGAAAGCTTTGGAGGCTAACTGTGAACGTATATTTGCGAATCTCACAGAGATAAAAGACACGCCATAGAATATTAAGTACTCCTCGGTTGCCGATAGTGACTCTGTCGCTCTGCTTTTGGGTGAAGAATCGCGGAAGAAGGCGGAGAGCCAAATACTCTCCGCATTTCCTTTCCTAGATGAAATCGTTGTTGGAAGACCCAAAGAAATGCAAACGTCAGATATATCCCATTATCCTGGATTGATATATGTGATTGAGAAGGCACTGATTGGGACAGATATAGATTTCCCGTATTCCCAAGAAGAAATGTTAGCTATCGCAACAACAAGAGATAGCTGGAAGGATTCGGTCTATCCGCTAGCAGAGAAAATTTTTGGAGACTATTTTGAGCTTAAAGATCACCAGGGATGCGCTGTGGTTGATGCAAGAAAAGAGAATCCAAGTTCCGATAACAACACCAGTGTTGCATTTGAACGCGCGTCAAATGTCTATACCGGTTTTGCTTCATCTCTTCAGGCGATAAGAGATTGCCAAGTTTCTGGATGGCATCTGGGGGATAAGTGCTCTATGAATGACTTTGTGAGTGAGCCTGATACCTACTCACCTTCCAATGAACCAACAGCAGAAGAGTTAGAGATTCTGGCTGAGCGTGAAAGACAAGCGCAAAACGGCGATCAGGGTTCTTCTGGCTCATCTGGAAATTCAAACGTCTCAGCTGGCCAGGTCTGTAATACCTTGGGAGCGGTTGTGAACACTACGAATTACGGAGAGCTCACCTGCAAACTTGTCTTACTCGGGCGTCTTAGGACTTTAGTCTGGATGAGGTCTTAACGCTAAACCGAATTCAAATTGCAGGGCCAAACATTCTGCTATTGGATATTACACATGCCCGAGTTACCCGAAGTAGAGACAGTCCGTAGAGGACTGGCCCACTTCCTCACCGGCTACACCTTCCGTTCTGGGCAAGATCTCCATCCTCGGGTTTTAAAGCCTGCCTCTATTGCTCCCTTGGCTTCTGTTTCAGGTGCCCGGATTAAGAGCGTTAATCGTCGAGGTAAGTTCCTCTGGTTCTTAACCGATAGAGATGTGGCACTAGTTGCTCACCTAGGTATGTCAGGTCAGTTCTTGGTTGCTCGCAAGGACCGACAAGAGCCTGGTCATGTGCGAGCTCGCTTCACTTTAAAGAAGGGCTTGAAGAGCCATGAGCTGGTCTTTAGTGATCAACGGACCTTTGGTTGGTTATCTGTTGAAGAGTTAACCGATGGTGTTCCAACCTCAGCTCTTCATATTGCATTAGATCCCTTTGATGCAGCCTTTGATAGAGATGCTGTGATTGCAAAGATGAAGTCACGAAAGGCTGCTATTAAATCTGTTCTTCTCAATCAAGAGATTATGAGCGGTGTGGGAAATATCTATGCGGATGAGTCACTGTGGAGAGCAAAGATTCATCCAGAGATTGCTGCATGTGATCTATCGGTTAAGAAGATTGGTTCTTTAGTTGATGCAGCAACAGAAGTGATGGCTGAGGCAGTTGAGGTCGGTGGCACCTCCTTTGATGCGATGTATATCAACGTCAATGGTGAGAGTGGATTCTTTGAGACATCCCTTGCTGCCTATGGGCAGGAGGGTGAGCCTTGTCCACGCTGTGGTCGCCAGATTAGGCGTATTGCCTTCGGTAATCGCTCATCGCACTTCTGTCCTAAGTGCCAGTTGGGGTAGTCAAGAAGAGGTAGTGACTGTACTTTTGGTTATGGCCAAAAAAGATAATCTTGATGTCGAGACATCTATCGTTCCACTGAAGTATGTGGATCTGATTGAAGATGTCTTCCATGCAATTCTTGCAATTGCTCTCTTAGGTATTGCGGTCGGAGCTTTCTTCTCCAGTATTAAGCGCTTACTAGAGACAGAGCCCTTTTTTCCTAACGGCATGATTCAAGGTGTTAATGATGTGCTCTTTATCGTCATCATCCTTGAGATCCTACGCACCGTTATCTCTCGCTTCACAGATGGTGTTTATCAACTGGATAAGTTCTTGATCATTGGTGTGATTGCTGCCGTGCGACACATCTTGACTGTGGGTGCATCCCTCACACTTGAATCCAGTAAGTCTGATGAGGCATTTCGTAGAGCGATCTATGAGATGGGCCTTAATGCCGGCATTGTGATTGCTCTGGTCTTCGCTATCTATCTCTCGAAGGCTGCTCATCGCAAGTAGAGTTTGAGTAGAGTAGTTTTAATGAAGAATCTTATTGGTTTGGCGAAAGCGTCACACTTTGGTCCAACTGTTCTTGTGACCACCTTAAGTCTCTTCTTCGCCTCACTCTATTGGTGGGAGGGGCCAGCCCTTGTTATCTCCTTCGGTGTCTTCTTGGGTCAGTTGGTGGTGGGGTGGAGCAATGACCTCATTGATTACCAAGATGATGTAAAGCACCAAAGGCTTAAGAAGCCTTTAGTCGCAGGATCCATAACTCCATCAGGGTTACTTACCTGGTTACGTATCGTCTTACCTCTTGCTCTTCTGATTAATCTCTTTGGACCTCTGCGATTTACTGGGGGAGGGTTATCTATCTTCGCCATTGGTTGTGCTGTGCTCTATAACTTCTACTTTAAGTTCACTGTCTTCTCTTGGCTTCCTTATGCGATTGCCTTTGGAGCTCTGCCATCGTGCATGGCGCTCTCCAAGGGTTACCTGCCACCGCTATGGATGTGGTTGGGAGGGGCGCTCTTAGGTATTGCAGCCCACTTCCTCAATGTCATTAAAGATATGAAGGAAGATCACTTAAGCGGGATTAAAGGGCTGCCACAGAGGTGTGGCAGCAAGGTCTCGATAGTTGTGGCGGTGGTTCTGGTGCTACTTGCTGTGGCGCTGCTGATCTTCTCAGATCTGACCTTGCCGCCGGTAGCCCCTTAAATCTGACCATTTTCACCCTGCCATAAGTAGCTCTTTGAAATTACTCTTTCGCCAATAACGTGAGTGCATAGGGGAGGGGTTACAGCGATGGGTCTCTTTGGTCCAAAGAAGTTAAAGGAAGAAGATTTCTACTTCACTTTAGATATCCCCTTTGTGAGTAAACCTCAAGAGGATTACAGCCCTGACTCATTTACCTACGGTCACTCATATGCCCCATTTGTTCAGTTGATGTCACGTGATTGGTTTGGAGATAACCCAGTTACTGTGAGACAGGCGCTTCAGGATTGTGTTGTGATTAAGGCAGAGGATGCCTATCGACCACTTCCTGATGGAGAGGTTGATTTCCTAGGTGAACCTACTGTTGATCAATACATCCTCGATGGTTACAACGCCTTTGATGGTTGTGAGCGAATCTCATGGAGTAAGTCAAAGATTGCAAAGAGATGGCAGGCAACCCTTGAAGGTAAAGGGGTAATGCTCAATGAGATGAAGTCGCCTCAGGATGCAACGATTGAGATCATCATGGGCAATTGGGTCCACTTCGATGGACAGACTCCTTTGCCAATCCTTGGTGAGGCATGGCGAGATAAGAAGAGCGGACGAGAATTTATCTATTGGTTTATCGATGCGCTCTCGCGCACGAGAACACCTGTTGTGCCAGTCAAAGAGCATCCAGCACATCTCTTCTACTACCCAGAGTATTTACAACGTATTGGATATCTCAGTGAGACTCTCTTCCCATCTTCGATGGTGAGGATGAGAGATCGGAAGATGGAGTTTGGCGTGGAGAGCGCGAACGAACTGCCACGCGTTGCTATCCATGTGGAGAGCGATTACTACGTGATGGGTGTGAGCCAAGGCCAAGATGGACTTAATGTCCGCTTCGATTGGAGCCCAGAGACAACGAGATATGGCTATATCGTCGATGAGAACGTGCCATTTGAGGGCGAGAATGAGATTGTTCCGCAGCTTGTAAATGCCCTTCCAAAGGTTGCGAGCTACCTCATGGATGGCTTCTGCAACTGGAGCTTTAACGATGAACTCAACTTCCAAGATGAGCTCTTCACTGATCTCTTGATCTCACAGGAGTATGTCGAGGACCTCTATAAGGTTGGATTTAGTGCACCAGGTGCTGCCTACTCAATCCTTGCCTGGAAAAGCGTTCTCTCTTATGCCTTGCTCGATGAGCTTGTTCGTGATCCCAACCGAATGAAGGCACCTGATGCCAATATATTCCATCGCAATGGACTATTCCGTTTGGCTCAGCAAGGGGTGGGCCCGGCTGCCGTTCATGCACTCAATACTCTCTACTTCACTATTGTCAGAGAAGATAATCTCAATGAGATTCCATTCGATGCACGAGAGAAGATCACAAATATCCTCGATTACTTCTCGAGTTATCAATTTGATAGACAAGATGCCAACGCACTCTCCAACCTCTCACTCTTGCAATCAGGCTGGGGCGATTACAAGAGTGCGCTTGTGAGCGCCGAGAAAGGAATTGATCTCTTTAAGGCAGATCTCTCACAGAAGTATGTGACAGAGATGTCAGGTGGTGGAGCTTTCTATCCCATCATCATTAAATGGGAGCTGATGCTCACCAAGGCACGCACCTTGGTCCTGCTTGAGCAACATGAGAAGGCTAAGGAGCCGCTGACAGCGTTGATCCGCGAAGCACGGGCGATGCAGTTTGACGGTGAAGAGCTACACGTTGCCGAGAAGTTGTTAGCGAGCTTGTAGTTAGTAAAACTTACGCTTCGTTAACTACAGCGGTCTTCACCCAGAGGTCACGTAGCGTGCGCTGCTGCTTGGTGAAGTAGAAGACAATCTCAATTGTGATCCATGCAAAGATTGCTAGACCGCTTGTGACAACAGTTGCGATATAGACAGTCATTGGCACGAGGAATTCACGTAGCCCCATATGTCCCCAAGATGCTGCCTGACCGTTGGTGGCGTTGATCGTGCGCATCTTGAGAATCTTCTTTGCAGGAGTCTGACCTTCACCCCAGACAATCATCGACCAGATGACCCAGCCGATACCGAGAGTTAGTACTGCCAAGGTGCAGTCGAGCACATAGGCGCCTAGGCGGTGCTGGAAAGAGGCATAACGCAGAGCAGGCAGATGTGGCTGATCTGGTGCTGGAAAGTTTGGATATGGGCGTGGAGGTGTGGTCATTGCGCGATGGTAGTAATTCACAGCGCCTAGCGCTATCTGACCAGAAATGTTCTGACTGGTCATTTGCCATACGACCAGTCGTACTTGTCCAAAATGTCTAGTCAATGGGTTTCATCTCTAGAACACTACGACTCTGCTGGGTCTTTCCCCAGCGAACTCTAAGAGTGGAAAGTGAGGAGCATTTCGACATGGCAAAGAAATCGTCGAAGGCGTCCTTCTTGCCAGTACTCGTAGCACTCCTTGCTCTCATCTTAAGTATTGTGATTTACCTTCTCACGCGATCTGTTGCTCATGCATTCACGCTTCATCTCATCGGATATGTCTTAACTCCGCTATGTGTAGCCCTGAGCATGGGATGGGACACGATTGCTCAGCGCAGAGGTAAGGGAAACGATCAGTGGTTTGAGCAGAATGCAACGTACTCACGCATCTTGCGCGTTCTAACCGGCGTTTCTTTTCTCGTTGCCTTCCCTCATATCTATGCAATGGCGACGGATATAGCCGAAAAGATTGCGTCATAGAGATGAAGAAATTATTCGCACTTTTTGTCATAGCTTTCCTAAGCGTGGGAACTCTTGGAGCGATTCCGGCTTTGCTTCCAGCAGCAACGGCTGATAATCACAATGGTGCTTTCAATGGCGCCTTTGAAGATTTAGGTCGCTGCCTGCAATCTCAAGGTAAAAATAAGACGCTCGATGTTTTCTATCTCATCGATGAATCAGGAAGCCTTAAGGCAACTGATCCAAAAGATGATCGTGCAGATATTTTGAGTTCAAGCTTGCAGCAGTTAGCTTCATTTAAAAATGATGTGACCGTCAATTACTCAGTCGCCTTCTTTGCGCATACTTATAGCGTCTGGCAGCCTTGGCGTACTGTGAATAAGGGCGGAATTGTCCCAGAGGCGGCTCGCCTCAATGCAGAAGTCCGCGATCGTAAGAACGGACAACTCACAGATTGGCTGCAAGGAATCAATGGCGCCATTGATGAGCTCAACGCACAGCATTCACGAACAAATGGATGTAGCACGCTTATCTGGCTTACCGATGGTGGAATTCAGCTCACAACAACTGAAAAGACCGCAGATGCCATCGTTAGTCTTTGCTCCAATCGCTTTGATGTCCTGCGAAAGAATGGCGTGACTGTTCTTGGAATTCTGCTTAAGAACGAAGATGCGCTTGCTCGACTTACCCAAGAAGAACAAGAGGGTCAGGCTTTCTTGATGTCCTTGATGGGGCCGATGGTCACTGGTAATGGAACTCAATCAGATGGCAAAGATCTAACGTGCGGTACATATCCAGTCCCAAAGAATTATCGCCAAGGCGCATTGTTTGTGGCAAGCGATCCAAAAGAACTTGCTTTTGAGTTCTTGAAGCTGCCTCCACGTATTGAGGGTTGTGCAAATGTCGAAAAGTTTGGTCGTGGAGAAGATGAGTTTGAAATTGAAAATGGCATAAGCGAATTCCAGATAGTCACAACCGCTCGTGATTGGCGCCTCGAAGACCCAAAGGGTAAGTCACTCTACGCATCAAGCAAGGGCATCCGTGTCTTTGAGACTGCCGGTGCGGCTCAAATCAAGGTTGGCACAAATAGCTCTGGTAGAGGCAAGTGGAAGTTCAACGGAAATGGGGGAGACTCAGTTCTCTTCTATTGCAGCGGACTCGACATCCGCATTGATCCAGGTACGCAATTCATTTCAGGCAAGGCAGGAATTCTCTCTGGAAAAGTTGTTTCGCAGTCCACAGGTCTCCCAGCTGACTTAACGAAGTACGACTCAAACCACCCAATCACTGTTGAGTTGATCTCAGGTGGCAAGAGCGGCGCAAAGAAAGAGGCCGACCAAAGCAATCCTGCAAGCTTTATGTTGCAGAAATTCACACCTGGAACTGGCAGTGCGGAAGCCGAAGTCCGTATCACGCTTTATCTAAAGACTAAGAGCGGTATTGAACTCGCACCTGTCTCTATCTCCCAGAAGATTGATGTGAGACTTCTTAGCAATTATCCAACTCTTAAGAACGAACCTATTGTCCTTAGCGATCTCAACAAGAAACTAGGTCCAGCAACTGGAACAGTTGAATTCTTAGGACCTAAGAACACTGACGGAAAAATCTGTATTGATGACGACGCAAAGCCTGTCGTTATTGAGGATAAATATTCCCGTGCTGATTCATATGAGGTATCGGTCTCCGGTGTTGATGCAGACGGTTGCCTACCAATTCGCCAGGGTGAAGTCGCAAGCCTAAAGTTGAATGTTGATAATTCAGTGACGGCTGAGTCAGATGTCATTCTAGGAATTCCTATCTCATATTTCTCTGATGCTGAGCCCGGGAAGAATTTCACTTTGAATGCTGAAACTTGGCTCCACACGGGAACCGTGGGTCCAAAGGGTCTTGTCCGCACAATTCTGTTGATACTCGGCACCCTACTTCCACTTGTTTTGATCTACCTACTCAATTGGTTTGTTACCAAACTCAATGTCGGTAGCCAGCTCAAGCGCAACGTCTATAACGTGAAGGTGAATCCAGATGGCGGATTTACGGCACCTGATGGAAGTAAGTTGATTTCCGAGGATCTTGACTTTAAGGGAATGCAGCAAATGGGCGATGTGCGCACATTTACCGACCATGGCTTTAACTTCAAGGCAAAGGTTTCAAAGCTCGTATTCCCTGGCCCTTGGTATGAAGTTGCGGCCCAAGATGGAAATCGAGTCATCACTCTGGCTCATGCTGTGCCTCGGATGAAGAAGCACTTTGAATCCGGAAAGATTGCACCTACCTCAGATGACCTTGCGAAGATTTGGGTACTACAGATTCCAGATTCTGAATTGGCAAAGTTTGATAGGAACACAGCTGTCTCTGGAAAACTCGTTATCTTCAAGCGAGCAAACTCACGTGAGACGGATCAGTATCAAAAGGTCTTCCAATCAGTGACACATACGCCAGGTATCTGGCGCGAGGTCACCCGTCTTGCCGAAGTAGTCAAAGCTGAATCACTGGTGAAGAAGTCAGAGGGCGGTAAATTCAATCGCCCTGGTTCAGGAAAAACCGATGGAAAGGGAGATGACCCTAAGGGCGGCGGCGGTGGAGGAGTAAAGCCACCAAAGCGTGGACCACGCCCAGGTGAAGGCGGAGGAACTACTCCAACTTCAGGTGTCGCACGGGTACGTCCTGGTACTCGTCCTTCTGGAACTTCATCAACATCGTCGACTACCTCGACCCCGATTCGTCCAGGTACTTCATCACCGACATCTGCGCCATCACCAACAAGCACACCAACTCCTTCCATTCGTCCAGGCACTGGCGATAAACCAAAACGAATTTAATTCAAGACAATCGAAAGGCTAAAAAATGCTATCTAAGTTCCTTCTCATTGGCGTCGGTGGTTCAGGCGGCAAGACTCTACGAGCCTTGCGCAATAATCTTGAATTAAAGCTCTCACAAGCTGGCTGGGAGGGAGAACTTCCTGCCGCATGGCAGTTCCTCCATATCGATAGCCCAGTTATTCAGGACGGTCCGAACTTCCCAGCACCACTCTTGCCGCCGACCGACTACCAGGGTCTCTCCAAGGCAGGTCAGGCTTACTCAGATTCTTATATGCGCGCGATGCAATATGTCGATGCCGCTGACAAAGACGATTTCTTGCGCTTCATGCCGAGCCCAGATGAGGTTAGCGTCAACCCTACGATCGGAGCTGGTCAATTCCGTGGCGTTGGACGCGTCCTACTCCTAGGCTCAAATGACATTGTGAGAAATGCTCTCAGCAACAAGATTGATAAATTGATGGGCGCAACAGCGACTTCAGATTTGATTTCAGTTGCAAAGATGCTCAAGGTCAATGAGCAGATTCAGCCAGCCCCAACAATCATCATCATTACCTCCCTTGCAGGCGGTTCTGGAGCAGGACAGTTCTTTGAGGTAGCAGAGTTGGTGAAGTCTGTTCGTCCAAATGAGAACTGGGTTCATGAGATCTACAACATGCTCTATGCACCAGATGTATTTACAGAGGTAGATCAAGAGCTTCTTGTTGGAAATGCCCTCTTCGCAATGAGCGAAGTGATGAATGGAACTTGGTCCAAGTCAATGACCGGCGGATCTAAGCGTTACTCAGCAAAGATGGGCGCAAAGATTCCAGAGGCGAACAAGGATTACCGTCCTGGCGCTAAATACAACTTTATGGTTGGTAAGGGTTTCTTTGAGACTCAGCAGGATGTCTACAAGGCTGTTGCTTCTTCTTTGGCAACCTGGATGACAGACCAATTTGTGAATGCGCGAATTATCGAATTTACTCAAGGTAACTATGCGAGCTCCACTCTTGAAAATAACCTTCCAGATCGCTCTGGACTCAAGGAAGCGAATAAGGATGCGACACCATTTCCAGCACTTGGATTTGGTCGAGTAGGGCTCGGCAAGGATAAGTTCGTTCAGTATTCAGCAGAACGTCTAGCACGCTCAGCCATCGATAAGATGCTCTTTGCTCATACAAAAGAAGATCCCAAGTTTGCAACGAAGACTGAAGAAGATTGGATCACCTTCTTCGCAGATAAGAGCCTCTTTGAATTCCTAGATGAGCTAAAGCTCAATGAAGAGACCGAAGAGCATAATGACATTATCGATTCTATTCGCCCAGATCGCACCGCGTTCTTCGCAGAATTCAAGAATCAGGTTATGCTATCTGCAAGTGAGTCTGTGAATCAGAAAACTAATGCGCAGTCACTGCTTGAGTGGGATGCTGCATTGCAGGATGCGTTCAATAAGCTGATTTCTTCTTATCTCGGACGGGAAGCGTTTTCCCTCTCTGAGAACATGCGCCCATGGGTGATGAATAAGAAGCAGGAGATTCTTGCCACAACATCACGTTATGTAGCCATGCAAGGTATCAAGGTAACTGCGGAAATCTTGCGCCGAGTTTCAGATAAATTGGTCTCTGTAGCTTCCGAACTCCGCGCAGAAGCAGAGGTCTCTCTCAAGTATTCACGAGACCTTGCTACATACATTCGCGGTGAACTAGGTCAGGTTCCCGAGAGAAATCAAGGAGCAATCGAGGCGACTCACCAGGCAGTCGAAGCATCTCTTGAGCATGTCGTTGACTCATTTAGCTTTAGAGCAGAGGCTAATCTCAAGCAAGAAGTCGCCACATTGATTATCGATATGGCCCATAACTTTATGGACCCACTTCGAAGTGACCTCATCGGCATATACCAAGGTTTGCTTGAAAGCAAAGAAGAATATGAGAAGTGGTCAGAGGAAGACTCTCACGCCGTCCCTAACTCATTCCGCCCTTCAAAGAATGAGAAGCTACTCATTGATACCGATGACTATCCAAAGGAATTCGCAAAGCTCATCAACAACTCAGTTACTGAGTCTCGACGTGCTAATGCCATGCAGGTAGTCATTAATGAAGTGATTATGGGTGCTTATGAGATTAAGGACCTCGATCGTCGCAATTGGTGGGAATTTATCTCTACTACTCGTGATTGGGTGCCTACAACAAAGGAAGCGCGCGAAGACTCTCTCCAAGTTCCCCAGAGTGCTAAGTTTGATGTGTCAATCAACCCACTCGACTATCTGGAATATGCTCAGAAATGGATGAAGCGAATGGGTACTCCATTTGCGATGTACCGTAATGAGACGCTCGCTTCATATCTATCTAAGGGCGAAGATCGATCAGAGATCAAGAGACGTCAAGATAAGTTTGTAGCGAAGCTGGAAGAGGCCATCAATGATGGTGCTCCACTAGTCAATTACAACCAGCGACTTCTTAATGAGGTTCATAACAATCGACCATCCATTAATACCGTGGTCTCAACTTTCCCGATTGCCAAGACTGATGATATTTATCCTGCTGTTGAAGCAGTACTTAAGAAGACCAATATGCTCGCTTCTGTAGGCGACAGCAGCTTTGATGCTCAATCGCCAGTGCAGCACATCGACTTCTTCAGCATCCATCAGGGCGTTGAGCCAATGGTTCTCGATTCAATTATGAAGCCGATCTCAGACTACTGGGATAAATACAATGGAGCTGCTAGCACCCGTGAAGCGCTTCTTTTGCATCGTCATCCTCGCCACGTATGGGAGACAATTCCAGCTGCTGAGAAGCCAAAGATCGACATCCTTAAGGGATTCTTCGTTGCAAAGGCTCTCAAGCAGTTTAAGACGGATCGACAGCTTCCGCTTGATGTTCAAGCTGCACTTGGTCCTAAGTTGAGCGTTTGGGATAGTTCAAACAATTCCTGGCTGGATTTCCCACACCCGCTATTTTCAAAAGAAATCATCCGTCCAAATGACTTCCCAGGAGCGCTCTTGTATTCAATTGCAATTGCAATCCTTGAGTCAAACGGTCAAGCATCCTTAGCACCCCTTGCCCCTTATCACCGTCTCCAGAAGCTTGCGGATATCGATACGCCTGACTCACCTACCTTGATCTGGATTACATCAGGAGATCTTGGACTTTCACCTAAGCCAGATGAGAAGCGTGCTGGAAGTGCTAGTGGTACTCCGGATGAGCGCAAGCGTGCAATGGTTTCTTACATTGACGAAAATATCTCGAAGTACAAGTCACGCTTTGAAAAGCAGAGCCTTCCAGCAGACCGTGAAGGATCATTGTCGAAGGATCTTACTTGGGATATCAGAGAGCAATTCATAGCAGCTCTCACTTCACTGAAGAAAGATATTCAAAGCCTCGATATCATCGAGATTGGTGAGGACGACGATTAATCATGTCATTTCAATGGGTTAATAACACCTTAAGTATCGTTCTGCTTCCAAGCGAAGATCGATACCCGATGGTGCATGAGCAATTGAAGGCATGGATTTCCGATGGGCTTTTGGGAAACTTCATCTGGCTGAGCGCTGAAGATATTCAGATCGAGGAGTTCGGTCCTCCAACGGTTCGCGGAACCGTATGGGGCTTGGACGAAGATCGCGAACTGACCGGAATTGAAATAGATCCATTTAATGTCATGGCTCGAAATGAATTCTCAGTTGTGAGAGTAATTGCAGTTCGAGTGCTTTCGAACAGCTACGAACCTGATGCAACTGAATATAAGAAATTCGATCATTTTGCAGACACGGTATACAAGTCTCTTCCATTGCTAACTGGAGAGGACAAAGCAGGAAGCAAGACAGACCTTCGACGGATAAATCTTGTTATCTATCCGACTGAGCTAAAGAAGACAGAGTATTCATTTGTCTTTAAAGGTAAGTGGGATCACCATGTAATCGCTTCTCCAGAGGATCGCAAGACACCTCTCTCAGGAGATAGATTTGTTAAAGAGGATGAGCGATACCCAAAGTTTATTGCCATGCATGTTGCTGCAACCGGTGGCCTTTGGAATGGAATTGCTCGAAGCCCATTTGATGATTTGGCAAAGCCTGAAAGTGGAGCACATTCTTATCAACTCTCACGAGTCTTCGTTAATTCAGTATTGACCGATGGGCTTTCACGGAGAATCGCTGCATCTGTTCTTTCCGACATTGCCGATCCGAAGATCGATCTGCATGCCAAGGGCTTGGTTGCAGAAATTCCTGGAACGGTATTCATCCCTGAAGACGATGTGGAGTCATGGGTTGATTCGATGGTGGAAATTGTCTTTGAGAGCGATAGAGCTGTCCTTGCATTTAAGGCACCGGAAGATTTATCTGAGCTTGAATGGAGCCGCTGGACAGAGTGGAAGATAATTAAGGATTTCTTTATCTTTGCTGGACAGAGATTCATCGTGATGCCTAAGTGGTGCTGGATCTGGTTCCGCCGACGGATCGGCAGAAAATTGCAGAATTCCCTTGCAGGCACAGAGGGTGGTCTATTTGTTGGTATCGATCAGCATGATTCTGAAGATATTCGTGACCGTCAAATATTTAGCCAGATGGAGAAGATTGACGATAACGTAAAGGACGCTCAGAAAGCTTTGATTGCGCCATTCCGAAAAGCAACCTCTGTTTCAAGAGCGACTTTGTGGTCTGAGATTAGGGAACTTATCTTTGGTTTCCTTGAAGGCGGGGATTTAGCGAAATTTGGAATTGAAAAATTCGATGATCGCGCCCCAATCTTTTCTAAGGTTTCTGATGTAATCCAGGATCCTCAAGAGACTTGGTCACTGAGTCCAGATTTAGCGCCACTGAGCGAAGTGAAGGTCATTGGTTGGGCTAACATTGATAGAGCGGATGAGCTTGTAGCTGTTCATAGCGCGCATCTTGAAAAGTGCAGAAGCGAACTAGATGAAAAGTTAAATCGAATGGTTGAAATTGATAAGAAGCTCTCCGAGCTAGAAGGAGAGAGCCATGAGTAACGAAGAGAATCTCGATCCGACACCTGCGAAAGAGTCGGATGATTTCCTGGCAAATCCTGACCAGGTTGCACCTCCTGAGACTCCTGAATCAGTAACACCTCCCGAGACTCCTGAAGAATCCCCTGTAGTGGAGCCTGTCGTCACACCTCCGGAGACACCAGAAGTGCCAGATAATTCGGCAGAGGAAGCACGCAAGAAAGCCGAAGAGGAAGCGGAAGCTGCTCGTGCGGCTGCTGAGCAATCACGCGAAGAAGAAGTGGCAAAACTTAAGGAAGAGCGAGAGAAGCTCTCCAAATTAGCCGAAGAGCTCACTGATGCAATCAAGATCAAGGAAGAAGCAGCATCGGATTTTGCGGATTGGGTCAACCGTCACTCAAGAACCTTCCTATGGAAGATGGTTGCCAAGATGAAAGAGAATCTCGGCGCTATTGCTCTAATGCAGGCTGGCTACCGTGAAGTGATGGAGAACATCAAGGTTCCACAGCCAGGTGAGTTAGTTCGATTGAGAAAGCGTTTCCATAAAACCATCTTGAGCGCCATCGGTGGAGGCCTTCTGGTCTGGCTTATCTATTTCTTGATTACTGCCTATCTGCCTTTTGCATGGGCTCTAAAGTTGACCAGTTTTGGCTCACTTATATTTAGATACACCTTATCTACTGTCATCGTGATCATCGTGAGCGCTCTCATGTTGTATTACCGTGACTGGCGTAAGTTCGACTGGAGCGTCAAGACTCTCAATCATGAACTTGCTGAAGTGACAAATGGCGTGGATAAAGTGCGCCAGGAAGAAGTTCGATTGGTTTCACTCTATCCGCAGGTGATGGATTGGCTTGAAATCATTGGATATTCCTTGAATCGACCTTGGACTATGAACGATCGTTGGTTTAAGTCATATCTTTCTGACCTTAACCAAGATGAGTTCCCATACTCACTCAGAATTGCTCAAGCTCAAGAACGTGACTCAGCATCAATGCATGCTCTCACCGGAAACACAATGAAGCGTTATGCCATTCGTGGTTGGAGAACGAAGGTCTTAAAGGATCAGATTCAGGCTATTGCTCAAAAGGTTGGTCTCCCTGTTGAGCGTATGAATGTTGAGGGTATCGATCAAGATATTGCCTACTCTCCAGGCGGACCACGCATGGAGCTTCGCAAGGGTCTTGAGAATCAAGAGGCACTCGAATTGGTAGCTCGCAAACAGCTAGTGCCACTTACTTTCAAGGTACAGAGTGAAGAGATTACAAAGTCTCGTCCACCTGTGAAAGAGAATCGAACCAATCGCCTTGATGCCATCCAAGCCGATCAAGCAGGTTTAGAAGAGGAAGAGAGGGTGGATTGGGATAAGTTCCTGCAGGAACCAATCGGTCCATTTAACGGAGTTGTAACTCCTTTCAGCCTTGCCTCTCTGGCTCCAGGTGAGATTATGAAGGGTTATCACGAGAAGCTCACTTCACACTTTGTGGTTCCAGAAAGACTCAAAGAGTTGGCTAAGGAAAATCCTGGCGCGAGAGTCGAAACATATCCAGAGACAGCAAATCTGCCAATGGATATTGTGATTCGCATGGACCTGTCAACTCCGATGAAGCCACACGCATTAAAGATTAATCCAAGAGGCGTGACCGAGGATTCAGGTGCAGTGGAAAGTAGTGCTCCTGTGGATGATCCAACTATTGGTGGCGATGACCATGATGAGGATGACGACTAAATAAACCCGAATTTTGGTTTATTTGGGTCGACCCCTGGCTTCTTTGGCAATTCAGGGATATCGGCAGTCGTGAAAGCTTCGAGTTCGTGGGCTTCAATTGTGCCATCTGCCATTGCGCGAGTGGTGAGGTTAAGGAACATCTTCTCGAAGAGATTTCTTGCAAATCGACCGTTACCGTCTTCGCCTGTTGGCTTGAGATCAGTGATGTAACTTCGTAGCGCATCTTCTACCTCTGGCGTGCAGTTGACCTTAGATTCTGCAGCGATCCCCTTGAATATCTTGATGAGATCTTCTGTTCCATAATCTTCGAACTCGATAAAAGTTTGAAAGCGAGATTTCAGTCCCTGGTTAGATTTAATGAATTCTTCCATCGCACCGCTATACCCAGCGACAACCACTGCAAGGCTATCTCGCCTATCTTCCATAGCTTTCACCAAAGTTGAGATTGCCTCATCACCGAAGCCATTGTTGGAGCCAGAGTCACTCACGAGAGAGTAGGCCTCATCAATGAAGAGAACGCCACCATCGGCTGAGTTGATTGCCTCTTGAGTTCGAATTGCAGTTTGGCCAACATAACCTGCAACTAATTGGGAACGATCAACTTCAATCAGCTGGCCACCATCTAATAATCCGATTGCTCTATATAAGCGACCAATGAGGCGAGCGACTGTTGTCTTGCCAGTTCCAGGATTTCCCGTGAAGACGAGGTGGAGGCCAACTGGGACAGGAGGAAGATTTTGTGCCTTGCGAATTGTGTTCGCATTATGGAGAGCGATCAACGCATTGACCTGATTCTTCGCCTTCTCAAGTCCGATAAGAGAATTTAATTCAGCCAAGACATCATCGAGTGATTCGCGCTTACCTGATGCCGGCTTCTTGGCGGTGGGAGCGCTCTTCTTCGGTTGAGCTGGAGCTGCCGGTTTATCTGTATGTGGGGCATTTCCTGGGGGAGTCTCGCCATCTTCGTTCTCGGGCGGAGAGAAGTACCAGGTAGTGAAGTTATCTCTTACTTCAACAGGATCATTTGTCTCTAACATATCCAGCATATTTGCTGCCGCTTCGGTCATGCTGATTGAGGCATTTCTAATTACTGGAATCTTATCTAGCTCTTTATCAATAATTTTTGTAGTGATATCGCTGCCTGCGGTGCCAATCTTGCTTTGAAGGGCGCGAAGGACGTGGAGCTGAAGGATCTCTGCATGTGAATGACGCTTGCAGACCTCGATTGCGAGCTCTTCAACCTCTTTACGTATCTTCATAGTTTGAGAATCTTACTGAGATGGGTTGGCGGAGTGAATGGTCATGGCACTTATTGGCGGGCAGAACTTATCTATGACCATTCAATGGCCGCCATTTCAGAGCTAAATAAAGGAAGATTCAAGTACTCAACTCTTAAAGGGGATTTACTGTGAAGCGCTCTATTGCGATTGTCGGAGTTCTGGCCGTCTTCTCAAGTTTTCTGATCCAGCCAGCCAACGCTGCCTACACAGTAAAGCCCAAGGTGGGGCAGTGCTTTATGCTTACCTCATCTGATGTCTCAGCTGCCTATGCCCGTAAGAATCCGGTTAAGTGCTCATCGACTCATAATGCTGAGACTTTTGTTGTGACGAAGTGGCCTCTGAAGACAAAGCCGGAGTTAATGGATGAAGAGGAAGCTTTAAACCTTGCCGAATCTCTCTGCCGTGCCTGGGGCGATAATGGATTGATTGATAATGGATTCTTCACCTACTGGGCTTGGTATACGCCAGATCCTGCTGCCTGGGCTAAGGGCGAGCGGTGGCTACGGTGTGATGCGATGGTGCGCAATGATGCAAATAAATATCTTTCATGGAAAGGCGTAAAACTAGGAAGCAGTCTAGGCATCTAGTTCCTATATCCCATGTCACTATTAGACATGGATAATCGCAAGCTCGGACGCCTTATGGGATATCTCCTGCTCGGTGCAGGTATTGGCCACTTTATATTTCCTTCTGGCCTTGATTCGATTGTGCCAGCCGCGCTGCCGGGGGACCCTCGTATCTATACCTACTTAAGTGGTGTGGCAGAGATTCTGATTGGTCTCGCTCTTCTCTCGGCGCCTCACATCAAGGTATTAGGTAAGCCGTTGAAGTTATGGGGAGCTTATGGCGCCCTCGCACTCTTCTTGGCTGTCTATCCCGCCAATATCAATATGGCGATCCAGTGGAGTGATCGTCCTATGCCAGAGCCGCTCTTTGCCTATGCGCGTCTACCTTTCCAGTTCTACTTCCTCTATGCCGCATGGCAGTTGAGTAAGAGAATCAAGCGCCGGATTGTTTAGATAGATGTCAGAGATTGTTGTTTTAACTGATGGTGAGTGTCACTTCTGTGAAGTGACGATGGCATGGGTGGAGAAGAAGTTAGAGCTAGAGGCGATCGCCTATCAACGGGCAGATCTTGGCTTCTATGGCCTTACCTATGAGGAGTGTTCGAAGGCGGTCCATGTCGTGCATGCCCATAAGGTTTATGTGGGGCCTGATGCGATTGCTTACCTATTGGGTCGACGTGGCAATTACATCCTTGGATTTATCGTGCGGGCATCAGGGCCGCTAGGGCGCTTTGGATATAAGTGGGTGGCGGGCCATCGCAATAGTTGGGTAATCAAGCTTGCGACAAAGGTGATTGAGCGCTCGCTATAGCCATCAGAACTACCTAAAGTAGTTGGTTTTGATTATTGATTCTATGCAATCAGGAGAGTATTCCTTATTCATGTTTAAATGGATTTCTGAATACTTAGAAACTTTGTTTTTGTTGAGCACTAAATCGAACCGCGAACATTTGCGTCAAGCCAAGTCGCAGGTGGAGCGAGGTGAGACAACGAGCTTCAAGATTCAAAACGGGAAATTATTAAAGTACGCAAATATGATGAACAGTACTAAAATAGATCTTGAAGCAAATTGCGCCTACGTGCAACTTCATGAATGCACGGTAGATAAAGTTATCGAATACAGCATCCACACTTACGTGGATATATGCTCAGAAGGTGACGTAGTAGGTGTTGAAATAATTGACGTAATCTCAGTCTTGAGCGCACCGCTAATTGCAGGTGCAGATGTAGAAGAGTGGCACTCAGATATCGAAGAAGCCGTTCTTGTCTCTCGCTCTCTTGTACTCCAAGATCTTATGAAATCAGGGATTTACGAACACAGACCCATCCACAAATTTTATTAGGAAAATCATCCTGTCATAGGTGTATGAAAAGATGGATATATGGCTGACATTTATGTATTTGCGGATGAGACCGGAGACTTGGGATATAACAGCGAAAAGGGTTCTAAGTACTTTGGTTTTGGCACTGCTGCGTATACATCCGGTTCATATCCAAATTTCACGGATGCTTTCAAGCTGCGATGCGGGCTCGAGGCGTCTGGAATTTCAATAAAAGAAGGTTTTCACGCGACAAATGATCGTTGGGCAATCCGCGATAAAATTTTTAATCTGATCACATTAGAGCCGCCCCGCTTCGACTTTACATTCTTAAACAAAGAAAATGCTTACCCACACGTAAAGGCAATGGGAGACCTACATCTTTACGGGCTCGCTTGGGGTATGCATTTCAGAACGATTGCACAACAGGTTGCTTCAGCTGAGGATGTTATTTATTGCATAATGGGCGATATACAAACCAAAGCGAAAAAACGAGAAATTGAATTTGTAGTTAAGGATATTGCCGAGCAGGTTCCTGATCGGAAGATTGTGCCAATCATTTGGAATTCCAAATCCTCATGGGGATTGCAGGTTGCTGATTATGGGTTATGGGAGGCTCAAAGAAAACTAAATAACGAGAAAACGGAATGGTGGGAGTCATCCATCGCACCAAACCATGAATCATTCTTCTTGCCTTGGAAGTAGAAAGCGGAAAGCCCAGCTATCTCTTTCGAGAAAAGTTCCCCTGGAACCATTATCGCCGGGCTTTCATCTCAAATATTAGCACTCACTTTTGTACATGTGAAGATGGTTGTGTATTAGCGAACTGAACGAAGAACAGCGGTGACCTTACCGAGGATCTCACAGTGAGTTCCATCGATAGGTTCGAAGGCATCGTTTGCTGGTAGTAACCAGACCTTGCCGCTCTTCTTAGAGAAGGTCTTCACAGTTGCTTCACCATCGATCATCGCAGCAACGATCTCGCCGTTGTTGGCATCTTTCTGCTGACGGATCACAACGAAGTCGCCATCGCAGATAGCGGCATCGATCATCGACTCGCCCTTGACCTTCAACATAAAGAGCTCGCCGCCACCGACAAGTGATTCAGGTAGTGGCATCGTCTCTTCCACCATCTGATCTGCAGTGATAGGTACGCCTGCTGCAATAGATCCGACTAGTGGGATGAACTTTGTCTTATCGATAGGGGTGGTGTTACCAAGCTCTGAATCTGGGATTACCAATTCAATGGCGCGACCTGAGTTATCGCCGCGGCGGATGAGCCCTTTATCTTCGAGGATATCGAGCTGATACTTCACAGATGCCGAGGAGGTCAGTCCTACCGCTGCGCCGATCTCACGCATCGTTGGGGCATAGCCCTGGCTTGAGACAGAGGATTTGAGGTAGTCGAGGATCTCGACCTGGCGGCCGGTGAGCTCGCCATCGGGGGATATCTTTTTGGCCATACACAGATGGTTCCACAGGTTGTGGATAAAATCAAACATCTGTTCGAATTTGCCTTGCACTTGTCGGTGGTGGGGGGTATCTTTCTCTTATCGAACAAGTGTTCGAAAACCTTCCCCAAGGTTGTATATGGCAGGAGCAAGACCATGAGCACAATGACTATCAATTCAGTAGGTAACTCTAAAGCTATTGATTTTCAAGGCTTTCAGGCCAATCCGTCCGTGCGACTTAATCGCCGTGGCAAGTTAGCTCGTACCCTCGTGGTTCTTTCTCTCGCTATCGTGGCAGCTTCCGTTGCTGGCGGGCAGGCTGGAGCTGACACATCAGATAGAACGGTGGCAGCGGCAGATAGCTTTATTACAGTCACCGTGGCGCCAGGAGATACCGTCTGGTCCCTTGCAAGCCGCGTAGCGCCAGAAGGACAGGCAGGCGCCCTTGTGAGCGCAATTATCGAGATCAATAGCCTCGGTAGCGGCGATGTAGTCGCTGGCCAGAAGATCCGAATCCCTCTATAAAAACTCGGATAGATGAGTTAGCCTTTACCTATGGCAACTAAGGTAAAGGCTAAGAAGAAGGCACCTGCGACGGGTAGGAAGCCGGCGGTCAAGCAGCAACGACGTGGAAGATCCTCCACATCTCGCATCAGCGCAAAGCATCAGGTGACGATTCCCGTAGAAGTCTTGCGCAATTCAAATTTAATGATTGGAGATGAAGTGGAGATTTCTGTTAATGAGAGTGGGGTAGTAGAGGTCAAAAAAGTAGCGCCATATAACCCTTTTCAAGCTCTAGCAGATGCGATGGGCGATACTTATATCGGTTTTGATTTAGAGAAAGAACGTGCCGAGTCATGGGATTAGCGCTCCTGGACTCGTCAGTTTTAATCGCACTGATGAATCCTGCTGATACTCAGCACACACGTGCCGTTGAAAGTTTTGACCCAACGATTATTTTTGTGACATCGGCTATCTGTATCACAGAGGTGCTCCCACGAGCGATCAGCGAGAAGAAGGACGATCGGTTCTGGAGGGAGATAGGGCCTCATCTGCGGGAAGTTATCGATGTGACCACCGCTTTGGCATCTAAGGCGGCCGAATTGAGAGCGCAGCTAGGGATGCGAACTCCTGATGCCATCATCTCTGCAACAGCTCAAGAGCGGCATGCCCAACTCTGGACCTTCGACTCCAAGCTCGCAAAGGCGACCCCAGGAGCGCGACTGCTTGGCTAGAAAAGGCTTTCGATGGCTCAATAAATTCTCTCGGGCGTGTCGCTAGGCTTTCAACAGGAAAACTCTCGAGATTTGGTTTACAGTTCCCACTATATGTAGGGGTTGGAACGGCAGAAACTTCCATTAGTAGTGTTTCTAGTGTAGGTTTCGCAATTCCCCACTATATGTAGTTGGATGCAAAACCCAGTATTTCGAGAGGAGACACGCCGCATGATCTGCCCATTCTGCCGCCATGACGATTCACGCGTGATCGATTCTCGTCCAGTTGAAGATGGCACCCAGATCCGCCGCCGCCGTGAATGCCCTCAGTGCTCACAGCGATTTTCAACGCAAGAGGTTGCACTCCTTAACATCATCAAGCGCTCTGGCGCTACCGAACCCTTCAGCCGTGAGAAGGTCCTAGTGGGCGTCCGTAAGGCATGTCAGGGACGTCCGGTCAATGAAGATGATCTCGTTCTCTTGGCTCAACGCGTTGAGGAGACTCTCCGCGGAACAGGTCAGGCAGAGATTGAAGCTCACGAAGTGGGAATGGCGATCCTTGCGCCACTTCGCGAACTCGATGAGGTGGCTTACCTGCGATATGCCTCTGTATATCGTAACTTTGCCTCCTTAGAAGATTTTGAAGGAGAGATTGCACTTCTCCGCGCTCTACCTTCAAATGGTTTAAATGAAGTAAGTAATAAAGGTAAGTCCCCTTCCTCCGCCAGCAAGTCAACTACTAACTCATCCAGTTTTACTGGAAAGAGTTAATAGCTCTCTTGCACCCCCAAAACTAAATATGCAGTACTAGTAATAAACACCAGAGAAATACCAGAAAATTCAAATATAAATCAGTTAAGAGAGACGGGAAATCACTATGTCAGATACGGTCATCAATCGACCAGCTTCAAAGGTTAAAGGCGGAAAAGGCTTAACTATTGAGCGCATTTACACCAACGAAGGCATCCACCCTTATGACGAGGTCACATGGGATCGCCGCGACGTTGTGCAGCAGAACTGGAAGACCGGCGAGGTTGTCTTTGAACAACGCGGCGTCGAGTACCCAGATTTCTGGTCAGTCAACGCATCAACAATCGTTACAACAAAGTACTTCCGTGGCGCAGTCGGTGCTGAGAACCGTGAATGGTCTCTCAAGCAGGTTATCGATCGCGTAGTCCTTACCTATACAAAGGCAGGACGCGAGAACGGTTACTTTGCAACAGATGCAGATGCAACAATCTTCGAGCACGAGCTCACACATATGCTCTTGCACCAGATCTTCTCATTCAACTCACCAGTGTGGTTCAACGTTGGAACAGCAGCGCCTCAACAGGTTTCTGCATGCTTCATCTTGTCTGTTGACGACACAATGGATTCAATCCTTAACTGGTACCGCGAAGAGGGAATGATCTTTAAGGGCGGTTCTGGTGCCGGTCTTAACCTTTCACGTATTCGTTCATCAAAGGAACTCCTTAAGTCAGGTGGAACAGCTTCTGGTCCTGTTTCATTTATGCGTGGTGCTGATGCATCTGCAGGAACAATTAAGTCTGGTGGCGCAACCCGTCGCGCTGCAAAGATGGTTGTTCTCGATGTAGATCACCCAGATATCGAAGAATTCATTGAGACAAAGGTTTCAGAGGAAGACAAGATTCGCGCACTCCGCGATGCAGGCTTCGATATGGATCTCGGTGGCAAGGACATCATCTCTGTTCAGTATCAGAACGCTAACAACTCTGTCCGTGTTTCAGATGAGTTCATGCGCGCATATGAGAATGGCACAGAGTTCGGTCTTAAGGCTCGCTCAACTGGTGAAGTAATCGAGACAACAGATGCAAAGAAGCTCTTCCGCAAGATGGCAGAGGCTGCTTGGGCATGTGCTGATCCTGGAATCCAGTACGACGACACCATCAATGATTGGCACACAAACCCAGAGTCAGGTCGCATCAATGCGTCTAACCCTTGCTCTGAGTACATGTCACTCGATAACTCATCATGTAACTTGGCTTCACTTAACTTGATGAAGTTTCTCAAGGCAGATGGCTCATTCGATGCAAAGACTTTTGGTCGCGCAGCAGAGCTCATCATCACCGCGATGGATATCTCAATCTGTTTCGCAGACTTCCCAACTGAGGCAATTGGTGTCACAACACGTGCATACCGTCAGCTCGGAATCGGTTACGCAAACCTCGGTGCACTTCTTATGGCATCAGGCCTTGCATACGATTCAGAGGGTGGACGCGCACTTGCAGGTGCCATCACATCACTCATGTCAGGTATTACATATAAGCGTTCAGCAGAGCTCGCTGGCATCGTTGGAGCATATGAAGGCTTCGCACCAAACGCAGCAGCACATGCACGCGTAATGCGTAAGCACGCAGCTGCTTCATCTGCAGCACAGCACCAGACCACACTCGATATCGATGTATGGGCTGAAGCAAATAAGGCGTGGGATGCATGTCTTTCAACAGGTGATAAGAATGGATGGCGCAACGCGCAGATCTCAGTTCTTGCACCAACAGGAACAATTGGTTTGATGATGGATTGCGATACAACAGGTATCGAGCCAGACTTCTCACTCGTTAAGTTCAAGAAGCTCGTCGGTGGCGGTTCAATGCAGATCGTGAACCAGACAGTTCCACAGGCGCTTCGCAAGCTTGGTTACACAGAAGAGACAATCGAAGCAATCGTCGAGTTCATCGCAGCAAACGGTCACGTGATCGATGCTCCAGGACTCAAGCACGAGCACTACGACGTCTTCGACTGCGCACTTGGTGCACGTTCAATCGCACCTATGGGCCACGTCCGCATGATGGCTGCATGCCAGCCATTCTTGTCAGGTGCTATCTCAAAGACAGTTAACCTCCCAGAGGATGCAACTGTTGAAGAGGTAGAAGAGGTTTACTACCAGGGCTGGAAGATGGGCCTTAAGGCTCTGGCTGTATATCGCGACAACTGCAAGGTTGGTCAGCCACTCTCTGATGGCAAGGCGAAGAAGAAGGAAGCTCCAGTTGCTGAGGCAGCTAAGCCAGTTCGCAAGCGTCTTCCAAAGGCACGTCCTGCAACAACAACATCATTCTCAGTTGGTGGCGCAGAGGGTTACATGACTGCTGGAGCATATGAAGATGGCGCCCTTGGCGAGGTCTTCTTAAAGCTCGGTAAGCAGGGTTCAACTCTTGCAGGTGTGATGGATGCATTCTCGATCGCAGTATCAATTGGTCTTCAGTATGGAGTACCTCTTGAGACATTCGTAGAGAAGTTCACAAACCTTCGCTTCGAGCCAGCAGGTATGACAGATGATAAGGATATTCGCATGGCACAGTCCATGATGGATTACATCTTCCGTCGCCTTGCACTCGATTACCTACCATTTGAAGAGCGTTCAGCGATGGGCCTCTACACAGTCGCAGAGCGCGAAGCAGCACTGAACAACGGTGGCGAGTATGCACCTGTTGCGAGTGTTGATACCCCAAAAGCAGTTGCGGCTGTGGCGGCTCCTGCGCCTGTAAAGGCTGAGGTAAAGATCGAAGCAAAGCCTGTAGCAGCTCCAGTTGCACAGACAATCGGATCATCATCTGATCTTCTAGAGTCAATGGGTATCAAGTCTGATGCTCCACTCTGTATGACATGTGGTGTGAAGATGCGTATGTCAGGTGCATGCTTCGTATGCGAAGGTTGCGGCAACACATCAGGTTGCAGCTAATACTTATCCAACCCCGTTAAAGAACCCCGTCTGATATTCAGGCGGGGTTCTTTATTTACTTAAAGTAGTTTGAACTTTTAACGAAGCCTCATTGAATTTAGAATAGATGTAAGAGTAGCCTTTGCAATGAAAGAACCGCCCTTGAAGTTGATTCTCATCAACTCCAAGAACGGCTCGATCACTCCCTGTGTTAGGAAGTATCTGAACGCCCGTCGTTGTCGCGACGGGCGTTCCTAATTTCTATCGCTAGAAGTATTAGTTTGCCTATCACTGAAACCAACGTGAGCCATTCGATTACATTCATAACACCTCCCTTCTCTACTCTGCTGGCAGGTGCCGCAGAGAGATTCAGGTTTCACATGAGTGACGGATCCGAATATGAGAAGTGAGCGGGAGCAAGAGGCACGATAGATTTTTTATTCCAGTGAAAATGAAGTGATTTCCTTGGCTGTGGAGGAATCCGGTGGTTCAATTTCTACTATGAGCCAATCACCAGTCGAGAGCTTCGGCGTCTTCACCATCCCAGAGTCCAAGCGCACAGCAAAAGCTACGAGCATCATCCCCGTCTTCCTTGGATCTAATATGGCGCTCTCTGTCATGGTCTTCGGATGGCTTTCGATTCTCTATGGCCTTAGCTGGTGGCAATCGGTCTCAGCGATCCTCGTCGGCACAATCGTTGCCGCTCTCTTCGTCTCATCATCTGCTCTTCTAGGATGGACGGGAGCTACGAATAACTCAGTTGCATCTGGTGCGATCTTTGGTGTGCGCGGGAGATTAATTGCATCTTTCGTCGGACTCTTGCTCTGCATTCAATATGTTGCACTGACAATTTGGACCGGGGGAGAGATCATCACTTCCGGCTGGGCGCGCCTTTCCAGCGGTAAGGTCACAGATGCCTTGCTGGTATTTGGCTATCTCGCCATTGCAACTGCAACTGTCGCCTTTGCCATCCTTGGTTATCGATATTTGGTAAAGCTCAATAACTTTATTGTCTATGCGATGTATGCACTCGCCATCCTCTCAATCTTTGCCTTAAGTGGATCCTTTGATTTCAACTATGCCGGTGCGCCAGATATGTATGCACTAGGCGCCTTCTGGCCAACCTGGTTCTTAGCGGTGCTTACTTGTGGTGCAGCAGGTCCAGTCTCATTGGTAACTCAAACTGGTGACTGGACGCGCTATGTCACATCGGCCACTTCGAAGATGGCAATCGTGCGCAGCTCATTTATTGCAATGTCGGTAGGTCTTGCTGTGCCAACGCTCTTTGGAGCATTTGTCGCAGTAGCGGCCTTTGATGAGGAGTCATTTGTTGCCGGCTATGTTGCAGGAGCGCCTTCGTGGTTATTGATCCCACTTCTCCTTATCGGCTTTATCGGTTCGCTCGGTCAAGGTTCGGTAAACCTCTACTCCATGGGCCTTGATATGGATGCAATCCTGCCTCGCCTGACACGTCTGCAATCGACTCTTCTCGTCTCAGCGATTGCAACCGCCTTGGTATTTCTCGGCAAGTTTGTCTATGACGCAGAGGCAGCTGTTACCAATGCATGCCTCTTCCTCACCGCTCTCGGCACTGCCTGGATTGCAATTGCGCTATCGGGATATATCCGGATGGGAGGAACTTTCCATAAGGAAGATCTCCAGGTATTTAATCAACGTCGCAATGGTGGCATCTACTGGTATCAAGGTGGCTGGAATATCAAGGCGACCATCGCCTGGCTTGTCGGCAGTATCTGTGGCGTGATGGGAATCTCCAGCGTTGATTACACAGGCCCTATCGCCAACGCCCTTGGTGGGGTCGATGTCAGCGTTGTCGCCCCGGCAGTGGTGGGAGTTCTCCTCTACTGGCTCCTCGATCGCAGCCCGGTTCGCGCCTAATTCGGTGAATATCGAGATAGGTAATATCCTTACATCATTGTTATCGGGGTCGATGTAATTTCGAACCGGCGGTTATAGTCCGCGACCCGCACACAGCCAGTGTGCGGTTGACTCAGTGAAACTCTGGGACCGACGGTTAAAGTCCGGATGAGAGATAACGATGAAGTTTAGCGCAGCCATTGTGGGCTCTGCTGACCTTTGCCTTTGCTTACCCCGATAACTCGTGCAACAACAAACGAGATCGGGAGGCGCTGATGAATATCAACGATGCATATTCGCACCTTGCCCTCCTCTCCGCTGCCACTTTGGGCAGAACCGCTCCCAATCCCAATGTCTCTGCTGCGATCTATAGCTCCAATGGCGAACTGATCGCCGATGGAGCACATGACCGCACCCTCTCATCCGATCACGCTGAAGTTCTCGCGTTGAAGAAGGCAGGAAGTACAGCGCGCGGTGCCACGATTGTCGTTTCGCTTGAGCCATGCAATCACACCGGTGCTACAGGGCCATGTGTGGATGCCATTATTGAGGCAGGAATTTCAAAGGTGATTTATGCAGTTAAAGATCCCAATCCGATAGCTGCAGGTGGCGCTGACCGTTTAGAGAGCGCAGGAATCGACATTGAATTTATGGCAAGCCCGGAGTTGGAAGATATTCAAGGTGCTTGGTTACATCGCATCACAACCGGTCGCCCATACTTTATCTGGAAGGTTGCAACAACCCTTGATGGTCGCATTGCAGCACGTGATGGCTCATCCCAGTGGATCTCATCAGAGCAATCACGAGAAGATGTTCAAGTTCTGCGCTCCCAATCAGATGCAATTCTTATTGGCACCGGAACTGCTCTTGCCGATAATCCAACGCTTCGCCCACGTGTTGAAGGGGCGATATCACCGATTCGAATTGTGATGGGTGGACGTGATGTGCCAGCAGATTTCAACCTCAATGATGGCAAGAGCCAGACAATCTTCTTAAAGAGCCATTCGGTAGAAGATCTCTTGAAGGCTTTGGATTACATCCCCGTCAACCAAGTTCTTGTTGAGGCAGGTCCACAACTGGGAAGTGCGCTGATGGCCGCCGGTGTGATCGATGAGGTTCTTCTCTATCAAGCACCAATAGTTTTAGGTGAAGGTAATAGCTGGCTTGAAGGAATTGGAGTCTCGACTATCTCTGATGCTCGCCATCTCTCATTGATTTCAACGCAAGCGATAGGCCCTGATATTAAATCCCGATATAGAGTGGAGAAGCGCTGATGTTTACAGGTTTAGTTGCCGAGCTCGGCAAAGTCACAGCAATTACCCGCGGTGAGAGTTCATCGGTTCTTACAGTGCTAGCACCTGCCCTCACGCCAGAGCTATCTATCGGCGACTCGATCGCAGTCAACGGCACCTGTTTAACAGCTACCTCATTGACCGCAGACTCATTTACAGCCGATGTCATGGTGCAGACCTTATCTCTGACATCGCTCGGCAAACTTGAAGTGGGCTCGGCTGTTAACCTCGAACTTGCAGCACAGATGGATATGCGGATGGGTGGCCATATCGTTCAAGGTCATGTCGATGGAGTTGCAACCGTTATCTCTCGCACGCCAGGTGAGAAGTGGGAGCAGTTCATCATTGAGGTTCCAGCTGATCTCTCACGTTATATCGTCAATCAAGGTTCAATCTGTGTCGATGGCGTCTCACTGACTGTCGGTGAGATCAATGACTCGAATAACCAGGTAACGCTCTGGTTGATTCCAGAGACGCTGGCAAAGACCAATCTCTCGCTCAAGGCAGCGGGGGATATCGTCAATATCGAGGTAGATATCTTGGCCAAGTATGTTGAACGATTGATTTCAAAGGGCGGCAATCGCTGATGAGTATCCAGAGCGCTCTAGAAGACTTTAAGGCAGGAAAGTTTCTTATCGTCACCGATGATGAATCTCGTGAGAATGAGGGAGACCTCATTATCTTGGCAGAGAAGGTCACAGCCGAACAGACCGCCTTTATGGTCCGTTACACAACTGGAATCCTCTGCGTCGCAATAGATAAGAAGACTGCGCGCCGCCTTGAACTTCCTATGATGTATGAGAGCAATCAAGATCGTCGCAAGACCGCCTTCACCGTCTCTGTTGATTTTGCAGAAGGTGTGAGCACTGGCGTGAGCGCCATTGAGCGCACCAAGACCATCAATGCACTGGCAGAAGGAAATGCGAGAGCGGATCAATTTGTTCGCCCCGGACATATCTTCCCTCTGATTGCCAATGATGGCGGCCTCTCCGTAAGAGGTGGACATACAGAAGCTGGCCTTGCCCTCACACAATTAGTTGGAGCATCACCGGCGGCGCTTCTTTCTGAGATTGTCAATGAAGATGGATCTATGGCACGTGGAGATGATCTTCGTGCATTTGCGGCAGAGCACCAGATTCAAACCATCACGATTGAAGAGCTGACGCAGTATTGGGAGGCGAACTACAAATCTTCAATTGAAAAGGTCGCTCTCAACTGGAGCGCAGTGCAGTTACCTGAAGGCGCATGGGAGCTTGCAACCTATCCAGCGTTGAAGGCACGCGATCATGTGATTGCTCGCTTTGGCCAGGGTGGTAAGAGCCCACTGATACGCGTTCATTCCGAGTGCTTCACTGGAGATGTTCTAGGATCGCTGCGCTGTGATTGTGGCGAGCAGTTGGCCCTTTCGAAGAAGATGATTGCAGAACATGGCTTTGGTTACATCATCTATATCCGTGACCATGAAGGTCGTGGTGTTGGCTTAGCTGAAAAGCTCAAGGCCTATCAGCTACAAGATCAGGGCCTCGATACCGTTGAGGCGAATGTGAAGCTTGGTCATCCAATTGATGCGCGTGATTGGAGCGATGTCATTGAGATCCTTCACTCACTCGATATCAATGAGCTCACACTTCTTACCAATAATCCAGAGAAGGTGGCAGCGTTGAAAACAGCTGGATTTGCAGTCACCCAACGCAACCTGGCAGCTGAGATTCATGAATTTAATCGTCACTACATAGAGACAAAGCGAGCAAAGCTCGGACACGAAAGAGGTAATGCATAATGGCCGGACACGCACCTGAGATCGCAATCAAGAAGCACCCTAAGGCGAAGGTTGCAATTATCTCCTCGTCATGGCATCCCGAGCTCTGTGGTGATCTCATCGCTGGAGCAAAGCGAGCATTAAATGCTGCCGAGGTTCAAGAGATTGAGGTCATCTTTGTCCCTGGTTCTTTCGAGATTCCACTTGCCGCACAACGCGCCTTTGAATCAGGCTTTGATGCAGTTGTTGCAGTGGGGCTAGTTCTAAAGGGCGAGACGCCGCACTTTGATTATGTCTGCCAAGGTGTCACACAGGGTGTGATTGATGTTCAGCTGAAGTTTTCAAAGCCAATCGGTTACGGTGTATTGATGTGTAATGACCTTGATCAAGCGATTGCACGTTCAGGTGTTCCTGGAAGTAAAGAAGATAAGGGTTATGACGCAGCTATCGCTGCACTGGCTTTTCTATAGAAGCCCAGCAAAGGCACAAGTTTCTCTCAGCCAGGACTCGGGGGCTCTCCAGCACGTTGGGGCATAGTACGAAGTGCAGGCGGCGAGAAGCTAAATAAGCTCCTTTAGCACCGGCGAATCGTAGGAAAGATGATGAGAAAGTCAGCAATCGCACTAGTAATGGCGGCAGGACTTATTGCAGGTGTCGCACCAGCAGAGGCAGCAACTGCCCCAACACGACCAACAGCGGCGCAGAAGCTTCAACTCCAGTATCTTGTTGAAGAAGAGAAGTTGGCGCGAGATGTATATGCATACTTGGCCGCGAATGTGACATCTCAGAAGTTTTCAAACATCGTAAAGTCAGAGCAGACCCACATGGATAATATTTCAGCGCTGCTGAAGAAGTACAACTACTTCAATCCAACAACGACTCGAGCACCTGGAGTCTTTAGAGATGTCGAACTTCAGAAGCTCTACAACGATCTGATTGCCAAGGGTTCAGTGGGAGTAGCAGAGGCATTTGCCGTAGGAGTTGCCATCGAAGAGCTTGATATCGCAGATATTAAGAAGATGGCGGCCAACCCAGCACCTGCTGATGTAAAGCTCGCTTGGGATCTCTTACTTAAGGGTTCGATTAATCACTTGGCAGCATTTAGCCGCTAATTGTTTTAAATGTAGCGCCCCGTCTCAGATTGAGGCGGGGCTCTTTTATTTATGCAACAAGTAGCGAACGCTTAGAAAGCCCCATCCAGAATCCTTCAATCAAGGTCTCTGGTGCAGTATCAATATCGTTTCCGGCTCCGAGGGCTACGAAGAGCGGTGTGAAGTGCTCAACGGTGGGATGCGCGTACTGCACGGCAGGTGCTAAATCTTTATAGGCAGCTAATGAATCAATATCGCCTTGTGCAAGTCTTTCTGCCGCCCAAGTATCAAACTCTGACGACCATCCTGGCGCTGTGGCATCGATAGACCAATCGCGGATAAAGGGAAGTCCGTGAGTCATAAAGCCAGAACCGATAATAAGAACGCCTTCATCGCGCAGTGGGGCAAGGCGGCGGCCGATTTCAATTAATTTTCCAGGATCAGAAGTTGGCATCGACATCTGCAATACCGGAATGTCATGATCTGGATACATCACGCGAAGTGGAACCCATGCGCCGTGATCGAGGCCGCGATTTGATTGATGGAGCGGATCTGACTTTGGCATCATCGATGTGATGCGAGCTGCTAGCGCTGTGGCATCTGGTGTCTCATATGTCATCTCATAGAACTTCTGGGCAAAGCCACCGAAGTCATAGACCAGGGGAGTGCCAGCAATCGGGCTGGTGATTGCAATGGGAGCTGACTCCCAATGGGCAGAGATGATTAAGATCGCCTTCGGCTTCTCAAAACGGTTGGCGACCTCTGCCAATTGTCCGCTCCAGATTGGATCATCAAGGAGCATAGGCGCGCCATGACCGATATAGAGAGCGGGCATCTTTTCCATATCGATAGCGTAGCAGAAGTAGTTGAAACTTCAACTACATTGATTTGCCGGTGGCGGCAGGTAAGGTTGCCGCCATGAGTGAGCTTTCAGCCCAGGTACGAGCAGCGTTAGATGCTGCCGTCTCTGCCATCGGCGGAAAGCCACGTGAGGGCCAGATAGAGATGGCAGAGGCGGTTGCCAACGCTCTCACCGATCGCCACCACTTAATGGTGCAGGCGGGCACAGGCACCGGTAAATCACTGGCCTATCTCGTTCCCGCTCTCGTTCATGGCCGTAAGGTCTTGGTCGCTACCGCAACCTTGGCGCTGCAGCGCCAATTGGTTGAGCGCGATCTTCCCGCCGTCGTTCCAGCGCTAGAGAAGCAGTTGGGGCGGAGCATCTCCTATGCAATCTATAAGGGCGTGGGAAATTACATCTGTCTCGCCAAGATGAATTCGGAAGAGCCAGATCCCGATAGCGAACTTCTTCTAGAGGCATCTTTCTTAGAGAAGGATGCAAAGCGATTACACGCATGGGCGCGTAGTAAGGATGTTTCAGGCGATCGCGATGATGCACCTGAGGTAGACCGCAGAGTCTGGGCGGCAAACTCTCTCTCAGGGCGCGAATGCGTTGGCGCAGATTCATGCGCCTATGGTTCACAGTGTTTTGCAGCGAAAGCCAAAGCAAAGGCGCAAGATGCCGATGTCGTTGTCACCAACCACACCTTGCTAGCAATTGAAATCGTTGATGCTCATCCAATTTTGCCCGAGCGAGATGCAGTCATCATCGATGAGGCCCATGAGTTTATGGATCGCACGACGCAGGCGGTCACCGAGGAACTGACATCTTCGCGAGTATTGCGTGCAGCTGCGATGGCACGAAAATATATGCCAGGTAAGGTCTCTGAAGGATTTACCAACGCTGCAGATAGCTTTCATGATGCGATGAGCGATTATGGCGCTGATGTGAAGGGTGATTTCAGCCAACAGGGGCGCTTAAAGGAGATTCCGCAGTCACTGGAGCATCCGATTCGAAAGGTTCGCGAGACCGCAACTGCGGTGGCACAGACTCTCACCTCCGATGAAGAGATTCTCGATCCCGATGCGCTGGCAGAGCGGGCACGTGTAAAGGGCGCGGTCCAAGAGATTGCAACGATCGCTGGAAAGTTACTCAAGATGGGCGATACCCATGTGCTCTGGTATGAACCAACATTTTCAACGCTCTATCTCGCACCACTCTCTGTCTCACATGTTCTTCGTAGTAACTTATTGACTCAGAGCCCAGTCATCGCAACATCTGCAACGCTAACTGTTGGCAGTGGCTTTGATGCAATGGCAAAGAGCATCGGCTTTATCGTCGGTGAAGATGGAGATCAAGAAGTCAAAGATGGCGATATTGACCCCGCAAATTTACAGACAATGGATGTTGGCTCACCTTTTGATTTTGCTAATCAAGGAATGCTCTATCTACCGAAGCATCTGCCAGAACCTACTCGCGATGGAACATCACCTCAAGCACTCGAAGAGCTAGGCGAACTCATTGATGCTGCCGGAGGTCGCACCTTGGCGCTCTTTAGTTCATGGCGAGGTGTTGAGGCGGCCGATCTTCATCTGCGCAACGTTTTGAAAGAGCGACCAATCTCAATCATTACGCAGAAGCGCGGCGATGCCGTTGCGCCATTGGTCGAACGTTTTGCTCGCGATGAGACCTCAGTACTGCTCGGCACAATGTCGCTCTGGCAGGGCGTCGATGTTCCAGGTAACTCCTGTATCTTGGTCGTTATCGATCGCCTTCCATTTCCGCGACCTGATGAACCAGTTCTCGCCGCCCGCTCTGCATTGGCGGATAACTCGGGAGGCAGTGGATTTATGCAGGTCTCAGTTCCACGTGCTGCCCTCCTCTTGGCACAGGGCGCTGGCCGCTTGATCCGCAGTATCGATGACCGTGGGGTCGTTGCAATCATGGACTCTCGCATCGTTACCAAGCGATATGGCAATGTCCTTCTCAACTCCATGCCGCCGCTCTGGCGCACCAACGATAAAGAGGTGGTCCGAGCTTCACTGAGCAGACTTGCGCAGAGCATGGAATCATTGAGCCATGCCGAAGATTGAGACTCAGACTCTCGCGCAACACCGTGATTGGCGCCGTAGCCAGCTCATAGAAGCAGCTGCTGCAATCGCCCTCGAATCCGGGGGAGAGGCGATTACCGTTGCCGCAGTTGCAGCACGTGCTGGACTCTCACGGACATCGGTCTATGAGTACTTTGCTAGCAGCGCAGATTTAGCGGCAGATCTCGTCATTGATGAGCTCAACTCATTTGCCCAAGAGCTGAAAGTCATTTCCGAGGCCGGCGATACTCCGGTGGAGGCGATTGACCTTTGGATTGAAGGATCTCTCCAATACATCGCAGATGGACGCCACCTCTTAGCAAAGGCGCTCAATGCCATTGATCTTCCACGAAATCGAAGCGCTGCCATTGGCGGAGCCCACGGCGCTCTCCTTGCACCTCTTCGCAGTAAGTTAGTAGAGCTCGGCATCTCAGATATTAACTTTGCACTCACCTTGATTCAGAGCATAACCGATGGAGCATCTCGTCGCATTGAAAGCGGCGACGATGCAGATCTCGTCATTACCTCTACTCGAGAATTCTGCATCGCCGGCCTGACAGCACTTGCGCGATAATTACCGCACGCTTCTTACCTTTAACTGATTACTTAATCGTCACCTTGATGGTGCTCTTGAGGGCGCTCCACATTCCAGCTTTAGCTGGGGCAGATGCAGTCAGCGTGCAGGGACCTTTGACCTCAACGAGATTGAGCTCAACGCGACAGTTCTTCGAGTTCGACTTATAGGAGATGGTCTCACCGAAGTTGCTCTCTACTGGCAGCGCCTTCGTCTTATTCTTCGCGATGGCAAGTGATTTCAGAGTGATCTTCTGAGCACCCGGAACCAAGATAAATGGGAAGTTTCCTGATGCAGCCGCTGTTGTTGCAGTTGCCGCAGTTGAATATGCGAGAGCACACTGCCCAGCGCCTTTAAGGGCGGTGAAGGCTCCATTGGCATAGCTGCAATCTGGTGTGAGTGAAGTCAGAACTACATTTGCTCCCGACTTTGCAGTTGCAACAATCTTGGCATCTGCACGATAGGCGAGGTTGCTTGGAACATTACGTACTAGTGGCTTTCCATTGAGAGTTACTGTGATCTCATCTGTTGCAAGAAATGGCGCCATGGCGCCTTCTCTAAATGAGATAGGAAGGAACTTATCCTCAGATGTGTCACTCTGAGCCGTGTGGTCATAGCGGAAGAAGAGTCCACATTGAACCTTGGTGCAATCAACGGTGACGCCTTTACCAGTGATGGTTCCGGCGACCTTCATAACAATTCCACCAGTTGGGCTCTGTCCACCAGGAGCAGTTGTTATCCAGGCTTGGAGAGTGTCACTGCATGTGGCAGGGCGAGCTGTTCCGACAGGTGCGATGCACTGCTGGATATACATGCCAGCCTTTGTTGGAAACTTTGTGAAGCCTCCATTGATCGTGGCACCCGTTGGATCAAGGTTGGTCAGTGGCGCACTTGACCAGCTAAATGTCTCGGCCTGCGCCTGTGGAACAAGAGCTAATGAAGAGATAGCAATTGCTGTTGCTGCGATCAATGAACGTATTTTCATTATCTTCCTTTATCTGACGGTGAGTTACTTAATTGAAATCGGGATATATATGTCATGGCTTCGATCGCCTTCGTGGAGATGATCAGAGCGAACAGTGATTGCGCACTTGACCTTGCGACAGTCAAACTTGCCAATCTTGCGAGTGATGGCAACTACCTCTGTGAAGCGACCACCTGGTGCAAATGCAATAGCGAGGCCATCTCCATATGGGGGAGGATTTGAGGAGATCCAGTAAGAAGCCTCACCTGTTCCACTCTTATTGACGCCACCTCCACATGGTGATGGCGCAGCACCCTTCTTCGGCACTACGCAATAGGCGAGATAGATGCCAACTGTTTCATCGAAATTTCTACCTGAGACCTTTATCCTTACCTCTTTAGCGAACTTTGATTGAGCGATGGTGATGGATGCTCCATTGGAGCCGGTTGTTGTGACCGCTGCTTGGGCAGAGGCGGGCGCAAGAAGTGCCAGCAAAGTTGCTAGAAGAATCCGAAGCGCCATGAGAAAAGGCTATGCAGGTTTGCTACTTTCCTTATCCGACAAGACATGGCGATGCGTCGGAATATTCTCTGCCAGAATCAAGCCCATGAGAGCAAGGCGATTGGTTGTTGCGCTAGTCACAGTGGCTGCGCTGACAGGGTGCGCGCAGAACCAAGTAGGTGCGCTCGATATCTCAGCAACTGATGTCACTACCTCTCGCATTGAATCAAGAGAAGCTTCGAAATATTCAAAGGTCATTGCCCTGGCAAATGGATCTGCCGAAATCATTGACTCCCTGGGGTTGAAATCAATATTGATAGGCCGAGATATCGCAAGTACTGAACCAGCTTTGGAATCTATTCCGGTTGTCACTTCAGGACATCAAGTTGTGGCGGAGAAGATCATCGCGCTCGAACCTGATCTCGTCATTATCGATTCATCGGTGGGGCCATCTCAAGCAATTGCATCTCTTGAGAGCGCTGGGATCACAGTTGCCCGAATTAATGAGGTTTGGACTGTTGCAGGAATATCGAAGAAGGTCGTTGAAGTTGCGACGTTATTGGGCGTAACGGCAACGGGACAGGAACTATCTGTTCTCATCGACTCCACGATTGAATCTGCTTCCAAGAAAGTTGTGGGTTCGCCTCGCGTTCTATTCCTGTACTTGCGCGGAGGAAATTCAATCTATCTCGTTGGTGGTGCAGGGTCGGGAGCAGATTCAATACTCTCTTCAATCGGCGCTATAGATGTGGGAGCAACTCAAGGATCCAAGCCATTTACAGCTCTCACCGCAGAATCATTGATTGCGATGAGACCAGATGTCATCTTGGTGATGACTAAGGGGCTGGTATCTGTTGGGGGAGTAAAGGGGCTTGTGGGACTTCCCGGCGTTGCACAAACACCTGCCGGCAAGAATTCACGAATCATCTCAGTCGATGATTCGCTCCTGCTTTCATTTGGAGCACGCACGCCATCGCTCTTAACTCAATTAGCCGATGCGCTCAATGAGGTGCAGAAATGATGACAGTCAAGGGGCGTCGAGTCCTCCTACTTTTCATCCTCATCACCATTGCCCTCTTCTCGCTCTTCGCCTTAAGTATTGGAAGTGCCGATGTAAAGGATCCATGGAAATTCATCTTTGATCGCTCTCTTACCGGACCAAGCCACGACATTATTTGGGATATTCGCTATCCCAGAGTGATTGCAGCGCTTCTAGTGGGAATGGCACTCGGTGTTGCCGGTGCGCTCTCACAATCTGCAAGCAATAATCCATTGGCAGATCCTTCGATTATCGGAACCTCTGCTGGAGCAAGCCTTGGTGCATCTCTGGCAGTTGTTCTCGGGCTGACATCAATCGGAACTCTAGGCACCACAATCGCTGCAACTATCGGCGCCCTCGTTGCATCTTTGGTGACATTTGCACTCTCTCGAAGTGTTTTGCAACTGGTGATTGTTGGCATTGCAACATCTGCTCTCTTTACAGCAATAACTGGGCTGATGATTTCAATGGCTGATAAGCCAGAGTCGCGCTCAATCTCATTCTGGTCCTTTGGCTCCTTAGCGCTGGCAAACTCAGAGACCCTCGCACTCCTTACTCCGTTAGTTGTCCTCACCTCAATCCTTGGCTGGTACTACTCGCAGAAGATGGATCTCTTAGTACTTGGCGATCGCGAGGTGAGCCATCTTGGCCTTAATCCAGGGCGGATGCGACTCATTGCATTCATACTCATCTCTCTCTTAATTGCCACAGCGGTGAGCACCGTTGGCTCTATTGCATTCTTAGCTCTAGCTGCCCCGCATATCACTCGCTATCTCATTGGTCCAAGCAATCGCCCCCTAGTTATTGGCTCTGCAGTTATCGGCGCAGGACTTCTTCTCATTGCCGATACTGCAGCCCGGACCATCGCACCACCGATAGAGCTTCCGATTGGATTAATCACATCTCTTATCGGTGCACCGATCTTGATTCTCATCTTGCGCAAGAGCGGGGAGGTCTGGCGATGATTACCGCATCCCATCTCACCCTGGCATATGGTGATCGTGTCGTATTGGATGATTTCTCTGCAGAGTGCGAAAAGGGAAGTATCACTGCAATCATCGGAGCCAATGGGTGCGGTAAGTCGACCCTCCTTGCAGCTTTGGCAGGAGATCTTCACCAGGTCGCAGGAGTTATCACCATCGATGGAGTTTCGATTGCAGAGCTGAAGAAGAGCCAACTCTCTGCTCTGCGCGCCCTTGCCCAACAGAGCCACCACTATTGGATGGCTTACACGACAGATGAAATTCTCCGCTTAGGTCACGATGCAGTATCGGAAGAGCGTTTCACCTTTCTCATTGAAAAGCTCGGCATCACTGACTATCTCGATCAGAGCGTGACAACGCTCTCCGGCGGTCAATTGCAGCGCATCGAGATTGCTCGGTCGCTGCTGCGCCAACTGCCGATTGTCATGCTCGATGAACCTTTTGCTTCACAAGATTTGAAATCAATCGCAGCGATTACAGAGCTACTCAGAGAGGAAGCTGCTGCAGGCGCAACAGTGCTCTTAGTTGCCCACATGAGGCGAGAAGATTTATCGTGGTGTGATCAAGTAATTGAATTGGGCGCTAGATAGCGCGCTCAATCGCATCAGCGAGAGCTAAGCGAAGTGCTGGCCAACTCTTGGCAAAGCTGGGATGTAATGGAAGACGTTGGACATCATCTAAGGCAACCCAGCGCACCTCATGAGATTCATCATTGAGTTCTAGCGCTGCCAACTTATTGCTGGCAACTGCGATGACGGTTGAGTAGCTCCACCCTCCATGATCGTCGGTGAAAGTTGTTAATGGGGTGAGATCTGCCGGATTGATTCCGGTCTCTTCCACTGCCTCTCTGATTGCCGCCTCCACGATCGATTCATGTGAATCGCGAGCACCTCCTGGAATACCCCAGGTGTCACCGTTATGCACCCATGGTGCTCGGTGTTGGAGGAGAATCTCGCTATTGCGAATTAAGAGGATTCCGGCAGCTCCATGCTTGCCCCAATGCTTATAGCCACAGGTGCATTGAATCCATCCATCACCATCGCGAGCAGCCATGCTCTTAGAGTTCCATATTTGTCCACAGATGTCTCTTTCTATCCGCGTAAGGGCGTGAATCAAATTTAGCCTCCGCAGATGAAAGAGAGATTACTTATAACCATCGCACTCAGCTCGCTGATGGCTTGCTTACCTGTTGCTGCATCCGCTCAAGATTGCATAGAGAGGGCATGTATTGAGGTCTATACCAAAGATGGTCATATCGTCATTGAGGGGCGTAAGGGCAGCGGGGCGACATCGACAAAGGTGGTCACACCTTCGACAACAAAGCCATCAACAACAAAGCCATCAACAACAAAGGCACCAACACCAAAGCCGAAGGTGACGAAGAAGGTGGCTCCTCCGCTGCCAACGGTGAAGACAACAAAGAAGCCGATAGTTAAGAAGGTGGCCAAAAAGCCAACACCAAAGTCGACCGCAAAGCAGATATCAAATGAGGCAACATCACTTCATGACACCTTGGTCGAATCTATTCCCACCGCAGGTATCTCCTATCAACCATCTTTCTCTCCTCTGGTAAATACACCGGTCTATTTCTGGTCTGACATTCCGACTGTCGTCACCAAGAAAGTTGAGATTGTTGGCGAGCTAGTTGAGGTTCGCCTTCGACCCACATTTATCTGGCATTACGGCGATGGCGTCATCTATCTCACGCGCAAGGTAGGCGCCGCCTTTCCTGAAGGGGAGATCCGCCATACCTATTCAAAGCCTGGCCATTACCTGATTGAGCTCATCACGCGTTGGGATGGCGAATTCACAGTCGATGGCATCTCTGCCCGAATTCCAGGAGAGATCACCACCGTCTCGGTCCTACCTATCACCGTTGTTACCGCCCCTATCCGATTTATGAATTGAGAATAAATGCCCACTCTTACATCTGCCCACGATCTCATTACCGCCATCCCATTTCTTATTGGCTTTCATCCCACAGATTCAATCGTCCTCATATCGATCAAGGATGAGGCGATCGGGCTTGCGATGCGCATTGATCTTCCGCAATCTCTGCGAAGCGATGAGATTGATTTACTTGCCCATCATTTCTTACGAGAGGAGGCAGATGCAGCGCTCTTGGTTGCCTATATGCCAGAAGATCGCGATGATGGTGATTCACTTCTTATCTGCCTCGGCGCTGGGTTGATTAAGAGCGGTATTCATATCCAAGAATCGCTAGTAGTCCGTGGTGGTCGCTATCGCTCAATTATCTGCCGCGATGAAACATGTTGCTCTTCTCTTGGGGAGAAGCTGCCAGATATTGAGAGCACGGAGATAGCAGTTGAGCATGTAGTTGCAGGAATTCCAATGCCCTATGCAAATATCGAGGAGTTAAGAGAGAGCTTGGCCGCTGATTCACAATCTCACGATGGGCAGTGGTTAGAGCTCATTGCGCAGTTCCATATCGATGACGAAAGTGAGAGTCTGCAAGAGCTACGTCGAGATGGCATTGAGACGATGGATTTACTCTTCGATGATTTTCGTATGGGGCGTGGGGCAAGTGAGCGGGTTCTTGTTGCGCGCATGATCGGTCGGATGAGCGATGTTCAGGTCAGGGATTACGCCTTAGGTGTGCATAGCGAAGATACCTTCGATATCTACTTCACGATGTGGCGAGAGCTACTCCGCCTTGCACCAAGTGGATATGTTGCACCGATTGCCTGCATCGTCGCTGCCATGTCCTATGAGAGCGGTGATGGCGCTCTTGCTCAGAAAGCCCTTGATCGCGCATTTGGCGATGATGAGAGCTATCCACTCGCCGGGTTACTTCGCCGGGTCTTTAATGCAGGGTGGCCGCCAGAGTCCTTTGCTCAGATGCGGCGCGAACTCCACCCGAAGGTCATCGATGCAATCTTTGACGGTCAATGAAGCGATAGTGCGTACTCGTTGAGATGGGTTAGAATTGGGGCAGGTCATGAGTTTCGACATCAAGCCCCGGCTAGTCGAGCGGCAACCCTCCACCGCGGTGGGGTGCTCCGGGTGACGACCAGGTAGACGTTTCAATGTCTGCAAGTGCGTGAAGGAAGTTTTCTAATGAGTAGAGAGATCAGCCATGAAGTCACTGGCGCCTGGCTTGAAGGCGATGAGCCAGGAGAGCGTAAGTTTGTAAAGATCGGTTTTCTCCTTCTCGAAAATGGAGAGGTACTGCCAGATATCACCATCGCCTATCAAACGTGGGGCACGCTCAACGAAGCTAAAGACAATGCCATTTTGATCAACCATGCAATGACTGGCTGGTCCGATGTTCCTGGTTGGTGGCCACAGATGGTGGGGCCTGGACTGCCATTCGATACCGATAAATATTTCATCATCTGTCCTAATGTGATTGGTGGATGTCAGGGATCGACTGGCCCTTCAAGTATTGCGCCAGATGGAAAGCGTTATGGTTCACGATTTCCAATCATCAGTATCCGAGATATGGTCAACGCCGAAGTTGCATTTAGCGATGCGCTGGGAATTGATAAGTACTTACTATCTGTGGGGCCATCGCTTGGAGGAATGCGCGCACTGGAGTGGGCGATTCAACTGCCACATCGCGTCGGCGCAATCTGCACCATCGGCTCTTCCGCTGTGGCAACAGGAGATCAGATTGGTACCGCTGCGATTCAAATTCGCGCCATCAAATCAGATCCTTACTTCAATAAAGGCGATTACTACGAGCTAGAGCGCGGACCTGTTGAGGGCATGGGAATTGCTCGAAGAATTGCTCATCTGACCTATCGCACAGAGTCAGAGATGGATGTGCGCTTTGGTCGCCAATTGCAGGGAGATGAGACCGGGCGTTATGCCGTGGAGTCATACCTCGACCACCAGGCAGATAAGCTCGCCAAGCGCTTTGATGCCAATACCTATATCGCCCTGACCGATGCGATGAACTCCCATGATGTGGGCCGTGATCGTGGGGGAGTCGTGGAGGCGCTCCAATCCATCACCGTCCCCGTTGTGGTCGTCTCCATCGATACCGACCGCCTCTTCCCACCTCGACTTCAGGTTGAGATATCTGAGCTCGTTCCAACTGCGCAGCCGCTGATTTCCATCAATTCCGACTTTGGCCACGATGGATTCTTAGTTGAGGCTGAATCTGTCGGCGCTGCAATCCGCCACGCCCTCGACATTGCCGAAAAATCACGCTGAATAGCCGCTTTTCTCTGGGTATAATATGCCTATCACTTCGAGCAGTTCGAGATAGAAAGTCTCGAGATTAGTTCGAAAAAACCAAAGGACAATTGTGGCTGTATTTAGTGCGCTCAAAAACAAGGCAACAGCGAAGAAGACTGTTGCTAAGAAGGCAACTCCTGCGAAGAAAGCTGCACCGGCTAAGAAAGCGGTAGCGAAGAAGGCAGCGCCAGTAAAGAAGGCCGTGGCGAAGAAGGCAGCGCCAGTAAAGAAGGCTGTTGCAAAGAAAGTTGCTCCGGTAAAGAAGGCAGCGCCAGTAAAGAAGGCCGCGCCTATTAAGCAGGTTGCCGCCAAGCCGGTCAAGATTGAGCTAAAGAAAGATCTCAACGTTAAAGAAGTCCAGCAACTCGTAGATTTAAAGAGCGCCGTTGATCGCCAGAAGGAAATTCTGGTAACTCTCGAAGCTGCAGGAATCACAAATATCAACAAGATTGTAAAGAAGGAGTTCCAGCCTCTCGTCCTTGAGGCACGTGCGCTCGCTCTCTCAATTCCAGTTGATACAGAGAAGGCTCGCAAAGCTGGTCTCGGTGGACCAAACCGCATTCTCTCAAAGGCACAACTTGCGCTGATAGCTCCAGCGCCAGAACCTGTGAAGGAAGCTGAAGCGCCTGCAGCAAAGGTTGAGAAGGCAGTCGTTCTCGATGAAGATGGCAATGAGATCGTTGTCGAAGAAGTTGAGATTGAAGATGTAGATGCCCTTATTGCTGAGGCAGCTGAGATTATCGATGCTGAAGCAGATGGATCGAAGACTCGCGTTGTCGATGTCACGGAAGAGAAGAGCAAGTTTGAAGAAGGTTCATTCCTCCTCCTTGACTCTGAATCAGATGATGATGAAGAAGATAAGAATGAGCGCGAGAAGCATAAGAAGGACCTCAAGAATATTCACATGATCATCGAGGCGATCAATGGCAAGAGCCATGGACGCGAAGTTGCTGCAAAGCACAATATTGATCAGGCAGAGGCGAAGGCTCTTACCTTCAAGCAGATCCAGCAGATGTTTGCGATGAATACCTTCACTGATAAGTCAGCGAAGATCATCACTGAATCCGTTAATCAGGGCTACCTCAAGAACCTCGAAGATTTGCTCTACTTCTTCAATGAACAGGCTCGCTTCGTGCAGACTGAAATCAAACGCCTCCCACCAGAGCAGACCGTTCTCACAGCTGGTGCGACAGCTGACCCAGTTAAGGATTACCTCAAGCAGATTGGTCGCGTTGCCCTCCTTAATGCAGAGCTCGAGGTTGAACTTGCTACACGCGTTGAAGCTGGTCTCTTTGCAGAAGAGAAGCTCCTTAACGATAAGAAGCTTGATAAGAAGCTCAAGCGCGAGCTCGAGTGGATTGTTGAAGATGGAAAGCGCGCTAAGAACCACCTGTTGGAGGCGAACCTTCGTCTCGTGGTCTCACTTGCTAAGCGTTATACAGGTCGTGGAATGTTGTTCTTGGACTTGATCCAGGAAGGTAACCTCGGTTTGATCCGTGCCGTTGAGAAGTTCGACTACACAAAGGGTTACAAGTTCTCAACCTATGCGACATGGTGGATTCGCCAAGCGATTACACGTGCGATGGCTGACCAGGCTCGCACAATCCGTATTCCTGTTCACATGGTTGAAGTTATTAACAAGCTCGCTCGCGTGCAGCGCCAGATGCTTCAAGATCTCGGTCGCGAACCGACCCCAGAAGAGCTCGCCAAGGAACTTGATATGACACCTGAGAAGGTTGTCGAAGTTCAGAAGTATGGCCGTGAGCCAATCTCACTCCACACGCCACTTGGTGAAGAGGGAGATTCGGAGTTCGGTGATCTCATTGAAGATTCAGAGGCGATCAAGCCTGAAGAGTCAGTGACATTTACGATCTTGCAGGAGCAGTTGATGCAGGTTCTCGGTGGGCTTACCAACCGTGAAGCAGATGTCATTAAGGCTCGTTACGGACTCACTGATGGACAGCCAAAGACACTTGATGAGATCGGAAAGGTTCACGGTGTTACACGTGAACGTATTCGCCAGATTGAATCAAAGACAATGTCGAAGCTTCGTCACCCATCACGTTCGCAGGCACTTCGCGATTACCTCGACTAAACCATAACTATGTCTGAGAATGTGAAGGCTTTCGTCAATCCCAAGAGTGGGTCGATTCGCATTACCGGCACTGTGGAGTTTGTGGATGCAGATGGCAATGTCACAAGCACAGTCGAAAACCCTAAGTTCTGTGGATGCGGCCACTCAGAAGAGAAGCCGTTCTGCGATGGCGCACATAAGGAATTCACTCAAAAGCGAGAATAAAGAAAACCACCTACATCATGTAGGTGGTTTTTTATATATGCATAATCTACTCAATGTAGTTTGTTGTGACAATCAGATCAGGATTTATCTATCTACGGACAGAGCTGGCGATATCTTCAGCATTCTTTATATTAGGAACTATTGTCACGGCACCAACTGCCAATATGGGTTTCTCAAAATGAAATGGCTAATAACCCTAGTACCCACCGTGGTAAGTCGATTGATATGATGAAGCATGAGATATAGATTCCTTACGGCCGGAGCTGTCTTGGCTGCTTGGTTAGTAATTTACTTACTCGATCTAACGAAAAATGCCATTGTCACATTGATGCCAATCGGGGTCTTGGCCTTTTTTCAAATTGGCGAAAAGCGGTATTTGCGAAAATTAAGCGGCGAGAGGTAGTTCATTTATAAGTAAGAAGGGCACCTACATCGCGTAGGTGCCCTTCTCATTTAAATTCTAATTACTTAGTCTCGACCAAGCGCTCTGACTCATCCTGAATCTTCACTGCGATTGCAGAGAGCTTCTCGGCATACTCCTTGCCATGATGGGCGCAGAACATGAGCTCGCCACCTGTGGCCAATACGGCACGGACATATGCCTGGGCGCCGCAACGATCGCAGCGGTCGAGGGCATTGAGGG
>Ga0222712_10000529_pt1 | contig 49654 bp, 43 predicted proteins | sample C33_657DmetaG_FD_165043 | JGI IMG/M metagenome (GOLD analysis project Ga0222712, IMG submission 165043) | Estuarine water microbial communities from San Francisco Bay, California, United States - C33_657D | ecosystem: Environmental > Aquatic > Marine > Unclassified | place: USA: California... | reverse complement strand
ACAATATGGTTTAGATGATAGCATGGTAGAACAAATGTTGCTAGATTCGCTAACGCATGCCAAAGACGATATGCAAGTGCGTGCCTTAATAGAAGCGAGTACCGAGGCAGAACAAATGATCAGCACAACAGAAAAATTCTTGATCAATTATGCGCCAGCCATTAACGAAGAAGAACGAGAACTAACAAAAGTACAAATTGAGCGCTTAAAGAATTGTATTGCTTCAAAAGATAAAGATGGCATTCAAAAAAACACAGAGTTACTCAACGAAATTACTCGACCATTTGCGGAGCGTGTAATGGACAGTGCTTTAAAAGAAGCTATGAGAGGTAAAAAAATTCTCTAAATAAAAAAGGACGCTTGAGCGTCCTTTTTTATTTTAAACAGCTTGCAATACGAGCTGAATTGTTGATCTTGTTTTCTGCTGCAATAAGCAAACCGTATCTTTAGTAAGCTCATCAATAATAGAATTGTCATAATGACGAATAGTCAACAGGTGCGCATTTTCATTTCTTGAGATTTTATAATCTGTTTCTAATGCAGCGATGATTGCTTCAATCTGATCTTCTTTATGGTCTATACATGCAATAAAGCTGATAGCTGCATTTTGTATCAAATTGATCTTAATACGCAATTGATGAAACACCTGATATAACTTACTGAGATTATCTTCTGTAATAAACGAAAAATCACGGGTTGTAACCTGTAAAAGAACTTGTTCTTTTTTTAATACAATGATCGGAGGATACTGGATTTGTAAAACGTCATTTTGAATGGTTGTGCCTTTTAATTCTGGATTTAAAAAACACTTCACATGCAATGGAATGTTTTTATTCTGAAGTGGTTTAATGGTTTTTGGATGGATAACTTGTGCTCCATAAAAAGCCATTTCAATAACCTCGCTGTAAGAAATCAATTCAATTTTTTGAGTAGCTTTAAATTGCTTAGGATCTGCGTTTAATAAGCCTTCTACATCTTTCCAAATACTAACAGCTGAAGCATTTAAAATAGAAGCCAATATAGCAGCAGTATAATCAGAGCCTTCTCTTCCTAAAGTAACAGAGGCATTGTCTGAAGTAGCACCAATAAATCCTTGCGTTAATACAATAGTATTTTGCATGGCTGGCATACATAGTTCAAGCACTTGTTTTTCTGTTTGTTTCCAATCTACTTTGGCATCTCTAAAAGTAGTATCTGTTCGTATAAGATCTCGAGCATCGATCCACGTTGTAGATAATTGCAATTGATTAAGGTAGGCTGCAAAAATGCGGGAAGATAATAATTCTCCTATGCAAACAATTTGATCATAACTATAATCAAAATCTTGATGATTAAAATCATCGATAGCCCACTCTAACTCCGTGAACAAAGCATTTAAATGAGGAAAAACAACATCGTAATTGTCAGTACTTAATAATTGTAAAGCATAGTCTATATGGGCTTGCTCTAATTGTTTTGCAAGCTTTTTGGCTTCTTCTACTTCATGTGATTTGCAGGCCAATGCAATTGCTTCTAAAGCATTGGTTGTTTTCCCATAAGCTGAAAGCACAATAATTAAGGGTGTTTCTGCCGATTGTATAATAGGCACTAATTGTTGCATTTGAACTGGATTTGCAATACTTGCTCCTCCAAATTTGTATACTTGCATAAGGGTGTTTATTTAAAGATAACAGGTTTTATTTTAGGTCTTCGCTCGGGTACCCATTTAAATTTACTCAAAAATAAATCTTTCAAATCAATATCTTGTAAAGGCGAAATTGTTTGCTTAACGTCTTCTTGGAAAACTATTTTAGAAATCGTTTGCTTGTCAAAATAAATATGCATGCGTTCTGCACTAGATTGATTAACGCCAACAAAAGCGCCACTATCATCTTTAGGGTAATAAATGCAGGATGTGTTGGGATAAATCCATACATCCTTCAAAGTATTATTTACAAAATTACCCTTAAGCACGCTGCCTTGTATTTGATCATATAATTTAGCTGTTGATGGGCCTGCTTGAGATACAATCAATGCATTATTAGGAACATACATATGATCGAGCGCACCATTTTTAAAATAAAGGGAAATAGTATCTCCTGTCAATTGTGCACTTCTCGACCACAACACGGGTTTTATCATACAAGACAATATACTGTCTTTACTATTATAATAAATACTATCGGCACTTGCTTGAAGCGAATCAGAAAATAAGCTAACATGATAATATGCTTTATAATATTTAGGATGCAAGGTATCATTAGGCAATTCTTCTTGATAGCTTTCCTTTACTATTTTTTTCTTTTTGTCAATTACAATAGGTTTTATAGGTGCTATTAAAAACGTATCGGCTGACAAGAAAAAACTATCTTGCTCTTGCTCTATCTTCATCACAGGGCGTATGTAGGCAATCATTTTTTGAACTGATTCTTGATAACTTGCCCAACCTGCATATAGCGTAATATGCTGTGCAGTATCTTTTGCTATCACCTTGCCTTTAGCAATACTCCAGTTTGTTTTTTTATTATATTCCAATGTGTCTGCCTCAATATATTGTTCTTTATTCTGAGCAGAGGAGCGACCGTAAAATTTACCAACTTCATTCTTAGCATCATAAACTCCATTACTACTGATTAAAATAGACGAGACATTAACCACTTTCGATTGGTCTAAAATTTTAATCAGTTTGGTTTGTGTATTATACGCTATTTTCTTTGAGGTACAATTATATTGGGGGTCTGTAACAACAACATCGCCTTCAAAAATGGCATCTTTAGTCTTAACCAAATATTGCCCTTTTTCGCTAGATAGCGTTGTGCCCTCAGCTTGGAGGGTGCCTCCTGTAGTATACGTTCCGATCTTTGCTTGTGTTTGATAATCTAAGGAATCTGTCCAAAGTGAATTCTTACCATCTGTGAGGGTTACATTAGATCTAAAAATAGCCAACTTTTTATCTCCAGCATATTTTACATAATCGCTTGTAATAGTAGTGCCATCCGGTTGCACAATAAATACATCACCAAAGGCTTCAGCATCATTTAATATTAGATTGATTATAGCGCTATCGCAATACATTAATGTACCTTGATGCTCTAATTGAACATTGCCAATTAATTTTTGATAGGAGGAGTCGCCTTCTTTTTGAAATCCTTGAAGTACGTCGGCTGATTTAACGGAAAAGGGTATTACTTTAGATTGTGCATATGTTGTTGTTATAGATAACCATATAGCACAATAAACAAAGAATAAATAACGCACATAGAAGCTCATACTAAAAACTATTTAGATGGCTTTCTACCAATTATAGAAATATTAAAATAGCGAGAAGGCCTTGCTTTAACATCTTCAAGAAGTGTTTGAAGAGATACTACAGATTTATTCATATTATCATACACCTCCTTATCATTAAAAGCTTTCCCAATTGCCCCTTCGCCTTTATTTACTTTGTTTAACATTAGATGCATCTCGTCAAGGGATTTTTGTAAATCTTGAATTGTTTGATCAATTGGCGAAGCGGCTAACTTTTCAGAAATAATATTAAAATTCTTAAGCGTTCCCGCTAATTGATTATTTTGATCTGAAAGTGTTTTAGTAAAGTTGTTTGTGTTGGTTATAATGGCAGAAATCTTGCTGGATTCTTTATCTACCGAACCAGCAATACTCTCTATATGCTCTAAGCTAGATTTTAATGAACTAATACTTTTTTGTATATCATTTTTGGTATTATTATTCAAGGTGCTATTTAAATTTTCTAAGAGAATATTTAATTTAAGCATCACCTTAGCAATTTCGTTAGCTATTGGATTGAACTGAGAAGATACGTTTTCCATCAAACCACCCTCTACAATGGATGCAATTTCTGAACCTGGCTCTATGTATGATGTTTCATCAGTTATTTGCAAACTAATAGCTTTAGTGCCTAATAAATCGGCAGACACCAACTTAGCTACTGAATGAGTAGGAATCTGAACAGAAGGATTAATAGCTAACACCACTTTTACTTTACCATTAGGTGCTAATGAAATAGAGGCTACCTTACCAACAGAAAAGCCCTTAATTTGAACTAAGGAAGAATTTTGTAATCCTTGAACATTATCATAATAACAAGTATACTCTTCAAAATCATAAAACAAACTAGTGCCTTTAAGAAAATAAAAGCCTATAAAAAATATAATTAAAGCAGCAGCTGTAAGAATTCCTATTTTTGCTTCTTTAGAAAATGTCATAAGTTGGAAATAATTTATTCAAAGTTACAAAAGTAAAATTAGCTATTACCCCTTTCCCGTTTTTTATGAAATAATTAATTAAAAATCGTAACCTAAGGAAAAATAAACTACTGGTTTAGCCCCGCCATCAGAGTTCCAGGCAGCGTCTAAACGCATGAAATAACCATATAAAGTGGTTCTTAATCCAGCTCCCATACCAACGGCTAATCCGCCATTCCATGGAATTTTGAATTGCGTACTTACCGCATTGGCACTGGCATTAAATATTTTGGAATCATTGATCGCATCTGGTAATAGTCCGTTCCACGCCGAACCGGCATCACAAAATAAAATACCTTGCAAATTTCGAACAAAATCTAATTTGGAAGGGTATGCCATTAAGGTATTTGTAATCGGTATTCTTATTTCTGCATTCATTAAAGCATAGGTGTCGCCATTTCTACCATTTTGATTATACCCCCTCAAGTTAGTAACAAGAGATTGAAACATGTAAGCATTAGTAGTTGAAATCGTGGTATTAGAATTGAAATTTGAACTAATTTGATTATCCACTCCACCTAAGAAATAACAAATTTTATGGTCCCCATAGGAATGTGCTCCAGCAAAACGAACTGCATAAATAATATTTCTATATATTTTATGATAGGTTCTAAAGTCAAAACCAACATTCCATAATTTACCTTTTTGGTCGTTCAATTGATTCATAAATTCAACATAGAATTTATATCGATAACCTAAACGTATGTTCTTTAGTATAGTTTTACTATTATCAAACACATACTCAACTTTACCGGTAATCCAATTTACGTTTGAAGCTGGAGTGTACATAAGCGATAAGCTATCGCTTGCTTTGTAGTTTAAATTATCGTTACGAAAACCAAGACTCGTTCTAAGTGATTGGATTTTATCAAATGGATGATTCCAATAGCCTTGTAATAAAGAGCTTACCGATTTGCCTAACAAATTATTATTTGAAAATATAAGTACACTCTGTGGAACAAAATAGGTATAAATATCATTATTAAGTTGATAGTATTTTTTAGCATAAGTAAAATAAGATGCCGTTCTTACTCCAGTTATCCCCCAATCATTTCTTCTTTTTAGATTGTCATAAGATAAAAAATAGGTAAAGCCTGCTAAATTTGTAGGCATTCTAAATCCACCTGTAAACTGATGATTTTCCAATACATCTTTCAAACTAGCCGTTAACATGGCACCTAATTCCGGATTAGAGAAGGAGTTGCCATTGGTAGCAACTGTCTGGTATTTATTGAATAAAATACTATTATCCATTTTAGCAGAAACAAAATCTGCATGAAAATTGAGCAAATAAGGCTCCGCTTTCATTTTAATGAAAGAACTATCCGTTCGATCTATAGTTGAATGCGTTGTTTTCAATAAAGAATCAAGTTCTTTTTTAAATGCCACTTCTTGTTCAAATCCGGTATAGATAATAGTGCCTTCTTTTAAAAGTTTCACATCACGTACACCATCTCCACCTTCTACATCAGCTCTAGCTACCTCAGATAAAGAATCTAATCGATAATGTTTAAAAAAAGTAGTTCTATGCATACTAGAATCATACTGCTTCAAACTTATTAATGGTAAATTATAAGCGTAAATTGCATTTTGACGACCCTTACGTATCACTTCAAAAACCTTATCCGTAGTATGGCTATATCCATGAAACATAATGCTATTAGGATAATTACTTATTGGGAAACTTACCGCAGAATCATAATTTTTATAATCTCTTGCAAAATCGATTATATACTTGTTTTGCACCCCACTTCCATTATACAAATAAGCGATTTGTTTTTTACCAAATTGTATCGGCTGTGAAATGGAACCCACTTTATAATTTGTTAGTGGCAATAAAGTAGAGCGCTTTGTTTTTGTATCGTAAAAGAATAGATTTTTAAAGCCCGTTGGCATTTTATTTACTTCTTCCTTTACTATCAGATTAGGAGCAGTTCTGTTAGAAGAAAAAATAATGCCTTTCCTATCCCCACCACTAAGCATAACTGGCTCTATATCATCCCATATATCGTTAGTTAGAGAACTTACTAAACTACGCTTAAGAGTAAGTACAAATAAATCAGATTGACAATTTTTAATCGCCGAAACAATTAATTGATTATCATCTTCCATAAAACCAAAGTTGAGCACACGATCAAAACACTTAGGCTTAATTACAAAATTCTCAATTTTAGCTTTAAGCGAATTATATACTTTTACTCGTAATTGATTTTTCTTTTTATATAGGATTGCTAATTTTAAACCGGTATTTGACCAAGTTAAAATAGGGTAATTAGGATCCTGTTGCTCATTATAGTCGAGCTTACCTAAATGAAGTAATTGCCTTACGGCTTTATTACCATTTGTATATTGCAAATTGACATTATATAAACCTCTATCAAATGTTACAAAGGCTACATCTGTTCCCCTTGAAGAAACAGCAACTTGTTTGACTACTTCATTTTTATTTTTTAATTCTAATTCAAACTTTTCAAGATTGCTATCTAATGGTTTTTGATACAACGCATCTTTTGTGTATACTTCATTAAAGAAAGTTAGTACGTTTTTATATACATTAATAATAGGCTGACCAAGAGTAACTTTGCTTGCAGCATTTATTCCTTTTTCTTCTTTTAAAGACCATAAAAAATCTTCGCTAATAGTTGAACCGAAGGTGGTATACAAATATTTCCAAAATGCAATACCGGCTTCCTTAGGATATTTTTCTACAATTCTATTAAATGGTAATGTTGTATTTTCTTGTAAAATATTTTTCCAAGCAGTCTCTTGTATTGGCTCCCAATCATAGACTTTATAGGCGATATAAGCGTCTATAACCCATTGTGGTAAGTCTAAACTTATTGCATTTTTTATTATCTCTTTGGTCGTTTCTCCAAACATGGACTTTTCTACCATAACCCTTGCTAAGCCTTCTCTTATTTGATTTTTCACATCAGCATGACTTCCTGTAAAATAAACTTGAAGGATATCTCCAGCAAAGTTGATCTTACCAGCCTGCATTTGTCGTATCTGACTTTCAGCGTTTAATCCAATATTCGACTGAACAAATTCATCATAATTATTATAAACAATAATTTCGTAACGGGTTGGAAATTGGCCACCAATCTTATTTTCTATAATCATGATATGACGCTCAGCTTCTTCCGCAACATATCGAGCTAAATTTCTGCCTGCTTTATCGTAATGGTAAATTCTAAAATGTTTGGTATCAAAAAAATCAAAATTAAATTTTCTTAATTGAACGCGATTTTGACCATAAACTTCTAAATAGGTTTGCGCGTAACTAGTAGCCTGAATAAAAAGACACAAAACGAACAACAAAATTATTTTATTGCATCCTTTATTAGTGGTTACTTGTATTCCTTCCTTAAAATTTCTATTGATAAACTGTAACATCTAAATGTTTAAACTATTTTTACACTTAAAATTACACAAAAAAACAAGGCAAAATGATATCTATAAAAACTTTTACATTTAATCCGTTTCAAGAAAATACTTATGTAATTACTGACGCAAATAAGGCGTGTTGGATTGTTGACCCTGGTATGTTTTCTGCCTCTGAAAACGAGGAACTGGTGTATTATATTAAAAGCCAAAATTTAACGCCTCAAGCAATCATTAATACGCATGCACATTTAGATCATATCTTAGGAGTTCATTTTTTACAAGAAACTTTTGAAATTCCATTTTACATCCATGAGTTAGATGAGCCCACCTTGCAATATGGACCCATAGCTGCGTCTATGTATGGATTAGGCACTATACAAATGCCTAAATCTTGTACCTTTTATAAAGATGAGCTGTTTGATCTAGGCGGAACGCCTATTCAAGTAATACATACTCCAGGTCATGCTCCTGGCCATGTAATTTTATATTGCGCTTCTGAAAATTGGGTTATAAATGGTGATATGCTCTTTGCAGGTAGTATCGGCAGAACTGATTTACCAGGCTCAAACCATGATGATATGCTTACTAGCCTAAGAGAGAAAATTGTTTCTTTGCCAGAAGATACAAAAGTATACTGCGGACACGGAATGGATACAACAATAAAAAATGAGAAAGCTACTAATCCCTATTTATTAAATTTATAAATAACTAAAGAGCAACTAATTTATCTCCTTTTAGTATGGGAACTATGGGATGTAAATTTGTACTTGTACAATATTCCAAATCTTTAATTAAACCATATCCACTTAATCTATTGTAGTGTGAACTATTTTTAAGAAAGGCTAAATACTCACCTTTACTTGCTTCATGCAAATGAATGGCAGCTCTAGCACTATCACAATTAATATTAAAGTCTTGTTGCAAAGCACTAGCAACTGCTCCTGCAAACAAGGTGTCTTCTAAATTAAATCGATCTTTCCAAGCTGCACAACCTAATATTGCTGGTTTATCATCTTTTTTAAGGAAATCAATAACAGCATCTAAATTTAAAAAAGAACCAATTATAATATTAGACGCTCCTTTAACCATATGCAATAATTTAGTGCCATTGGTTGTGGTTAAAACTAGCGTTTTCCCATTTATAAAATCTGCTGGATATTCAAAGGGAGAATTGCCATAGGCTAGTCCTGTAGCAACCTTGCCATCACGCTCCCCTGCAGTTATACTATTGGGTGTTTGATTGCCGATAACTATGCACTCTTCAACAGAGGCAACAGGAATAACACATGCTGCACCATTATGCAAAGCTGCGGTAATAGTAGAGGTAGCTCTGAATATATCTATAATTACTACATTACAATTGTTAGTATCATATAAATGTAATAATGCTGGGGAAAGACAAACTTCTAATTTATGTTTCATGATAAAAAATCTATAAAAAAAGGCGCTACAGGAGCGCCTTTCAAATAATATTTGAATATTAATAAACCCACATATCGTGTTCTTTATTAAAAATCATTTCAGTAGTTTTTTCAGCTTCGTATAATTGCTCCATAGGTGTATAACCTAGGTTATTGAAAGAAGCACCATACGGATTACTAACTTTAATAATGTAGCTACTGAAAAATCTATTTTCAAAATAAGTATCCCAATTAATACGCGCTACGTCATTTTCAGGATTGTATACTTCGTATTGCGCTAATGTCTCGCGAATATTTGGATAATAGATCCAGAATAAAGGAATAGTAAATTTAAATACGTTCTCATCAGTATACTCATCTTTAAGAGGTGCGATACCTAAAATACGAACTACCATTCTACCTAAATTTCTATCGAAAATCCAATCTTCTTTAATTCTAAATTTAGTAATCTGATCTAGAATAACCCCTTTTCTTCTATACACATAAGTTGTTTCTTGAGTAATTGGGTCTACGCTTGGAATAGTATCCATACGTCCTTCTAATTTTTCCAATAACTGATCTTTAGTCATTGTAGAAGTGAAGTTATCTTCGTTAAAAGCTTGAACTTTACCTGTTTTGATAGCGTTCATGAGGATCTCAATAAACATACCACCACCAGACAACTCATCACCTGGATAACGGAAAGCTAAGTTTTGTTTTTGACGCGTGTCAATTTCACGCCAAACACGTTTCTTCCACATAACATCCGCTTCACGGATTGGTTGCCATGGTAAAATTCTTGATTCATGAGGAATACGATCATAGACACCATCTGGTGTTAATGAATTTTTCCAAGTAGCCCCAATAACTTCTGGAGTAGCGGTTGTGTTATTATCTTTATTAGCTGCATTTTGAGCAAATGAACTAAAAGAACTGCACATGATAGCTACAGCTGCAACGGTTTTTAATGAAAAGAGGATACGCATAATCCTATATTTGTTTTTAAAATTAATTCAATGTAAATATTAATGTACCAACAGGTCTCACTTTTTTATCTGGACCAACAGCTTTGATGTTCTCAAAAAACACTTTATCACCTGCTCTTAAACCTTCGATATAAGAAGCTGCTGCGCCTTTATTCATATAAGGACCTGTAATACTAATCGTTGGTTTTGGATCGCCTCTTTTAGGCAATACAGAAATATCATAGCTTGTTACCACAAACTTAGCATCAAAATCAAAATTAGCTAATTCGGCAACAATACCACCTTGTGCTTTAAACACATTGGTAGGGATTACACCGCTTGATTTACCACCTACTTTAGGTGTTGGCGGCGGGATTTCTTTAATACGCAAAGGAATAGTACCTACGGTTTTGATAGATTTGCCTCCATCTGCTTTAGCATTAATGGTTGCATTTACTTGACCAACAGCACTTACAATTACATCGTATTTACCATTTGATGTTTTATTTAAAGTAGCACCTGGAATATTAACGGAAACATCTTCTAATGAATAACCTGCTGCTGATACCGTAATTGGATTTGGAACACCAATATACAATACATTCATTTTATCTAATTGTAAAGAAGCGCCAGCAGAGCCTACCATGTATTGAAACTCCCATGGTTCAGTTACTTTTGTACCATTCATGTCAATAGATAAAGTTCCTTTTACGGTTTGTAAACCTACACCAGTTGCTGCTGTTTCCCAAAAGCCAATACCATCTTCTACTTTTTTAACACGGCCGTCAGAGAAACTAGGCTTAACTGATTTATTGTAAGCCGCTAACATAATTTGCGCTTCAACTTTTTGACCTACTAATGCATAACTCGTTTTAGGAACTGCTATAGCAGCAATAGCATCAAACTTCATTTGTTTTGCATCTGCTTCTTTAAACAATTCGTTGATGATTAAAGATTCTGTATTTCTTACGTCATTTTGAAATTTAGACATTAGAGTAACCACCGCCATAACTGGCATAGAGTGGAAGTTGCCATAAGACCAATCCGCTTGTGGATTAGATTCTGATTTTTTAGGATTGCTGATGCGAATAGGTAATTGCTCCTCAAATTGTTTTTGAACATCTGGAAATAAAACACTAACCGCCATTTTTTTGAAATCAGCCAATTTTTGTTTTAAAGAATCACCACCTTTTTTCTCTACTAATAATACGGTAGAGGCGTCAATATTACTTTCTGCTTTAATTTCTTTTTCACCATTTTCAATTTTATACCCCCCAGACTCTTCAATTACACGTTCTTTCCAATTTTCTAGGTAGCTATAAAGTACATCAGCTTCTTTAGAAATTTGTTTTGCTTTATCATTAAATTCTTTTACACGATCGTGTGCTTCAGGTCGAGCTTCATTTGCATCAAATGCTAAATGCAATTCATTATTCTTTGAATTGATTGATGTATTGGACTGTGTAATACTCTGATTGATAATTTTAAATGCGTGCAATATCTCGGATGAAACATTGAGGGCAAGCATAGCGGTCAACACTAAATACATTAGGTTGATCATTAACTGCCTTGGCTCTTTAGGTACAGACATCCTGTATAAATTTTCTTAGATTTTAAAAATAGTTTCTTCTTGCTCTTCTTTTACTAGATTATTGCATAGCAATTATCTTCCTTGCATAGCAGTTAGCATATTGCCATAAATTTGGTTTAAAGTACCCAAGTTAGTTGCCAATTTCGCTATTTGTTCTTTTGCTCTTTGAGCATCTTCAGCACTAGAAGCCATAGATTCAGAAGCAGTTACTAAATTACTATAGAATTTATTCATTGCTTTTAAATGATTATTAGCATCTTGCAATTCAACTTCATAAATTTGATTAAGTGAACCTAAGTTTTTAGACAACACTTGTACTTGCTGATGGAATGAAGCCGTATCAGCTGCAGCATTATTAAATGCATTCATAGTTTCAGATGCTCCAGAGAATGAAGTAGCCATTGTGCCAATAGCAGCAGTAGCTTGACGTGTGCTAGAAGTAAACTCATTAGTTGCAGAGGTAACCTCTGTTAAATCCTTCATTTGATCAACTGATTGACCAAATTTTTGGAAATTATCACTTAAGCGTTTCAAATTAGCTGGATTGATCTGAGCATCTTCCATCATTTTATCTAAGGAAGCAGTTGCTGATTGACCAGGTAACGTAGTTGATGCTTTATGAGAAATACCTTTACGAGCAGCTTCTACATGAGGGTTTTCATCTAATCCTGGATAGTATTTTTCCCAATAGTAATCTTTGTGCGGCGGAAGTAAACCTAACAACACGAAGATGAACGCCTCCGTACACATACCAATAGTAAGCATGATACTTGCACCTGGTAAATGCTCAATTTTAAATAAGGCACCCACCAATACTACACCAGCACCCACACCAATGATTAAGTTTTTAAGGTATTTACCACTTGAAGTTTCGAAATATAATGCAATTGATTTCATATTAATTTCTTTTATTTTTTTTAAAATTCGGTTTATTGAATAATTATCTTCTGTTTGTTAATGCTGGAGCTATTTGTTGATATACACAACGGAAACCAATATAAGCTTTTGCAGTATCTGCAAATTCATAATCTCTTGTGCTTACTTGCAAATAGAAAGCAACATCTCTCCAACTACCACCACGAATAACTTTACGCTTCATCCACAATGGATCGTTTTCTTTAATTTTATAGTTAATATCTGGGTTCATATCAGAAATTGAACTGTATGTTCCACCAAAATAGCTAGTAGAAGTCCATTCTGCAACATTTCCAGACATGTTATATAAACCATAATCATTAGGCCAATATCGATCTACAGGCACTGTATATAAACCACCATCTGCTGCATAATTGCCTCTTTGTGGCTTAAAGTTTGCTAAATAACATCCTTTTTTGTTGATTACATAAGGACCACCCCATGGATATGGAGATTCAGTTCTACCACCACGCGCTGCCCATTCCCATTGGATTTCATTTGGTAGACGAAATTCACCTTCGAAATATTGTCTGTATTTATCTCTTGACGAACGCCACATCATGGTTCTCCAATTACAAAAAGCAACCGCTTGATTATAATTAACGCCCACAACAGGGTATTTATCAAAAGCTGTAAACCAATTGTATTGTTGAGCTATAGGCTCATTATAAGAATGAATAAACTGACGCATCCAAACCGTAGTATCTGGGTATGCAGGAACATCATATTTTTTTACAAATGCAGTTCTTGCTTGTGTAGGATTTTTCACGGCCTCATCATAATCAAAAACCTCATAGTGGTAAATTAATTTTGATTGATCTAACTCTTTTCTACCCCAACCTGACAACTCCGCCGGAATATACATGCTAGCTAATTGATCTTGTACATCTGCATCTCTGTAGTTGATTCTTTTTCTTAAATCTAACTTTTGAGTACCGTCTGGCAAATCAATAAAATCACCTAAAATCGTATGGGCTGTAGAATCTTTAACATAATTTGTAAATGAACGGTATTGATCATTAGAAATCTCCATGGCATCCATGTAAAAACCTGTCATTTGAACAGTACGAATCAAGGCATCGTTTTTACCACGCACATCTTCATCGCTAGCCCCCATTTTCAATACACCTGACGGAACATACACCATCCCAATTGGCTCTGGTGCTCTGTAGGCCATCATATTTGGAGAGCCTACCAATTGTCCTTCAGGACCAGATGCTCCACAGCTCGCAAGCATTGCAGTCAACGCGAAAGCAGAAATCTTCAGTGAAAGTTGTTTCATAATCCTATTGTTGTTTTTGCGATTAAGCAAATAATTAATTTTATAATTACACCTATAACAATGCAATTTAGCTCACAATATTCAAAGATTTTTTGAAAAAAACAAGTATTTAGCGAAAAATCTTTTCATTAACCTACAATTTTGAGCCCAAACAGGTGTTTTCTGCTTTTATTTTAGGTTTTTATACCCTAATTAAAATCACCTAAAGGAAAATAAATTTTATCACAGCTCTCTTTATTACAAATTAACAAAAAAGCATCCTTATCAAATGCTTGATTTGCACCCTCATCGATTCCTTCTTGTTCTTCAATTTTAAAATATTGAAAAGAGGACTGATAACTGGATTTTATCTTTTCAAATTGTCTTTTTGTGCAAGTGATTAACTGATAGCCCTGATGCTCTCTTAGAGCAACTATATTCCAATAGGCATAAGCATATGGATTTCGGATTGCTTTAGCTTTTATTTGAGCCAATAAACAGTCTGCTTTTGCAATCCATTCTGAATTTTTATAGCTAATTCCCAAAACCATTAAAACTTCTGTTAAAACAGCATTGGAAGAAGGTAAAGACCCATCATATTCATCTAATTTCGGCACTAACACATCTGTATTTTGAGTTGCGCTAAAATAATAGCTTTTTTGATCTTGATTATAAAATAAAAGATCTATGCGCTGCAATAATTCTTTCGCCCAATCCATCCATTTTTGCTTACCCGTTGCATTATTTAACTCCAATAATGCTCTAGATAAAAACACATAATCATCTAAATTAATCTGATGTTTTAATTGCCCATTTTTATATACATGCCCCGGAGTACCTGCAATATTAAACAGGTCAATTATTGCGTTCATGTTGGCCTCGGCCGCATCAAGATATAGATTATTTTGTAATGCCTTTCCGGCTTTTACAAGCGACCAATTAAACAGCGCATTCCAAGACAGCAATGCTTTGTCATCGGTTAATGGGCGTATTCGCTTACTTCTGCTTTCAAATAATTTATGCCGTATAACCGAAAACACTTCATGTTCTTTTGACAACAACAAAAGTTCATCTACATGAATTATGGTCTTACCCTCCCAATTGCCTTTTTCGCTAACATCTAAATGCTTTTCTGCAAAAGCCATTTCTTCTTTATTAAGCAATTCCTTAAGTTCATTATAGGTCCAGCAATAAAAGGCACCCTCTTCCCCTTCCGAATCAGCATCTATTGCGCAGTAGTATAACTCATGATCACCTTTCAATTCTCGGTTTGCAAACTTAATTAAATCGTCTATGACTGTTTTGTATACTTCATTTTTTGTAGCTGTATAAGCATCGCATAACACACTTATGAGCAGGGAGTTGTCGTACAACATTTTTTCAAAATGTGGTATTAACCAATCTTTGTCTACCGTATATCTGCACAAACCGCTTCCCAAACAATCATATATTCCTCCGCACAACAAAGCATCGATACTAAATAAGGCATGTTGTAATGCTTCTTCATCATGGGTTAATTTATAAGCTTCCAACAAAAATTGAATATTCATAATACCAGGAAACTTGGGCGCTGAGCCAAAACCACCCGATTCTTTATCTCCTAATTGAAGCAATTTATTTTGCGCCAATATGATATCTTGTTTTTCAAAAGCGCTTAAACTAGAAACTTGAACAGCATTGGAAGCATTCTTTAAAAAAGCAGTTAATTGATCTGCCTGAGCAGTAATTTCTTCTCCCCTATGCGTCCAAGCATATTGAATACGTTGCAACGCATCCATCCAAGAAATTCTATTATAAAGCGCCTGAGGCGGAAAGTAAGTACCCCCATAAAAGGGTTTTTTATCGGGTGTAACAAAAACATTCAAAGGCCAACCACCTTGACCATTCATAGCCTGTAAGGCATCCATATAAAAATGATCTACTGCCGGCAACTCTTCTCTATCTACTTTAATATTAACAAAGTGTTCGTTCATATAGGCAGCCACCGTATCATCTTCAAAACTTTCGTGCTCCATCACATGACACCAATGACAAGCGGCATAGCCAATACTGATTAAAACAGGTTTATTATTTTCACTAGCCTCCGTGAAAGCTTCGTCGCACCATGGGTACCAGTCTACAGGGTTGTTTGCGTGCTGTAAAAGATAAGGACTTAATTCAAATTGTAATCTATTGGGCATAAGACAAAATAACACAAAATCAATTGCATTTATGTTGAATTAAAATATAATTTACAACGAATTACTTTTTCTTACTTTTTTTCAAACTTGCAATAAGATAATTCTCTAGAGCTACAGCCATTGAGGGTGCATTAGACGAAGGCGCCATAATATCTACACGGAATTTTGCTTCTTCTATAGCTTTGCTTGTTACCAAACCAAAAGCTCCAAATAAAGTTGTTTTCTGCTTAAAGGTAGGCATTTGTTCTTTTAATGCTTGAATACTAATGGGACTAAAAAATAATATGCAATCGAAATTCTTTTTGACGACTTCTTTAATTTCATTGCTAATAGTTCTGAATAAAGTCACCTCCACAAAGTCAATTTTTTGTTTCAGCATCCCTTGACCTAATTCGTTTTTACTACCTTCTGAACAAGGCATTATAAATTGTTGATCTGCCGTATGTTTTGTCAAAATCTCTAATAGTCCATCATTGGATCCATCTGCAGAAAAAAATACTTTTCGTTTTCTATAAAGAATAAACTTTTGAAGATAAAGTGCAACTGCTTCTGAGATGCAAAAATATTTCATCTCTTGAGAAACTTTTATTTTCATTTCTTCACAAATTCTGAAAAAATGATCTACTGCATTTCTGCTAATAAAAATAACTGCGGAGAAGTTTTCTATGGCAATCTTTTGTTTTCTAAACTCTTTTGCGTCAATACCTTCCACTCTAACAAAGGAGTGAAACGTAGGCACAAATCCATATTTTTTTGCCAAATCATAATATGGTGATTTGTCAGTTTCAGGCTTTGGCTGAGTAATCAGAATTGTCTTTGGAACAATCATTGTATTTTCAACCACCTTAGTAATAGTACGAACAGATTTAGCCATTAAGTTATTTTTTTGAAAGCCGTTAATAAGCAACTATTAACTTAAGCCTCGAATCAACCACTTCAATATTACTGCCATAGGAAGTAATTCTGATGCGCAAAGGTAAAGAAAAAAATGAAATCTACTAAACTCAATGAATTTGTTGAATATCTTCCATGACCTCAAATATCGATTGAAATACAAAATACTAATGATTGACAAGGAAATGATAAGAAGGGCACCATACATACTTTTATCTGAAAATGCCAATAAAATAATCATCGGCAATAAAAGCACAGCTAAAATTTTATTAACTAAAAATACATTGAAAATGTACTGTTCGGTAATGTGGGTTAATTTGAATGCCCATCCAAAAAATTGAATAGCAGCAAATTTCACTAAATAAATTATCAAAACACAAACAACTAGTAACAAAGGTAAAAGCCCTAATGGAAAACTAAGTGAAGCACTTACTCGATGCTCTATAGTGAAAAACAAAAAAACACCTAGGGTGCAAACAAAAAATATATTCATTAACAAATTAGATACAGCTGCGCCGTGCAAATGTTCTTTAGAGTCTCTATTTACTTTTGCCAAACCCCAAAACATTCCCCATAAATCTCTAAAATATTTAGGATCAGTATAGCGAATTATACCAAGTAATAAGGTCAAAAAATATAAAGCGTAAAAAGCAATTGTTTTGTCTTTATATACTTTAGGTTTAGCAGGAAAATATATAGGTTTAAGCTTAACAGCGCTAGTTTGGGCGCACCAATAATGGATATCAAAAGAAGGATGCGAAGGTATCGACTTAGAGGCCGTTTTTATCGGACGTAATACAAAAGGCACATCCGTAGAGTCTGCATGTAGCTGCAAGGAAACAAACAAACTTAATACAAGTCCAAAAATGAATATACGTAGACGCATAAGTAATTTAAAAGTCAAAATTAAATGAATTACATCAAAATGACACAGAAGTTTATCAACATAGGAAATTAATAATCAATTGCTTTATGTAGATTTGCGATACACGTATTATTAAATTAATGGCAGGCATTTATATTCACATACCTTTTTGTAAAAAAGCATGCAATTATTGCAACTTTCACTTTTCTACATCACTTGCCTCAAAAGATCAATTAATAGAAGCTATTAAAGAAGAGCTTCGCATGCAAGCTAAGTACTTACAAGAACATAGTGTTGATACCATCTACTTTGGAGGCGGCACGCCTTCATTATTGAGCCCGGAAGAACTACTATCTATTTTCGCAAGTGTGGAGCGCTATTACACCATAGATAAACTCAAAGAGTTTACTTTAGAAGCCAATCCAGATGATTTAGATACTGCTTACTTAACTGCTTTATGCAAAACCCCAATTAATCGTTTAAGCATTGGTGTTCAGTCTTTCAAAGAGGCCGATTTGCTTTTTATGAACCGAGCACATACAGTACAACAGGTTGACTTCGCACTAAAATGCGCTCAAGACAAAGGATTTTCAGATATCAGTATCGACCTCATTTATGGCACACCTCATTTAAGCTTAGATGAATGGGAACAGCATTTAAACACCATGTTATCCTATGAAATACCTCATTTTTCATCTTATGCATTAACCGTAGAGCCTAAAACAAGCTTGGCTCATCAAATTAAAACAAATCAATTGCCTGCTTTAAATCCAGATGAAGCGGCTCAGCAATTTTTATTTTTAATGGACTGGGCTAAAGAAAATAATTTCGATCACTATGAAATATCCAATTTTAGTAAAGCTAATGCACATGCCATACACAATACTAATTACTGGAAAGGAATTCCCTATTTAGGCATTGGCCCATCAGCCCACAGCTATAGCCACAATACTAGACAATGGAATATGGCAAATAATCAAGGATACATTAAAGCTATACTTCAAGAGCAAACCGTTCCTTCTACCATAGAAGAACTTTCTGTAGCCGATCAAGTCAATGAGTATATTATGACTTCCTTGAGAACGATGTGGGGATGTGATCTTGATAAAATAAAAGACAGTTGGCATATATCTTTAGATAAGCGAATCATTGAAAAGTATTTACAACAGCAACTAATTAATCAGCAAGAACAAACACTTTTTCTTACTCAACAAGGCAAACTTTTTGCAGATGCTATTGCAGCCGATTTATTTATAGCACTATGAACGTAAAGAACTCCCTATTACTATTCGCTCTATTTATCTTGATCAATGCTTGCCATCAAATACAAGCGCTTAAATTCAAGAATATTAATCATTTTGAAATTGTAAGTGCTTCCTTAAAAGAAACACAAATTAGCTTAGATTTAATTATAGAAAACCCAAATGCATTTACCATAGATGTAAAGAAAATTCGCTGTTCGTTGTACAAAGATGATCAGCAAATTGGGACTATAAACAGCGATAGTATAATGCATTTCATGGCTAACAAAGAGTCTACTATAAAATTACAAACGAGCGTTGAGTCAAAAAAAATCATTTCTAATGCCTTTGATATGCTTTTAAATGCTGACCAATCCGTTCGATTTAAAATCATCGGAACAGCTACTATTGGCAGAGGTAAAGTATTTATAACCATACCTGTGCAATACAGTATGGAGAAAAAATGGAATGAAATAGTTCGATAATTTTTGATTTAAATTCAAATTAAATCTATAAACGTTCAAAAATTCCACAAGCAATTTGTATTTTAGCCAATCAATTCACTTTATTTTAATTAAATAAATATGAAATTACTGGAAGGAAAAGTTGCCTTAATAACTGGCGGAAGCAGAGGCATTGGTGAAGCCATTGCTTTAAAATTTGCTGCTGAAGGAGCTCATATAGCCTTTACTTATGTGTCTTCAGATGAGCGCGCAAAAGCTTTAGAAGAAAAACTTAGCGCAATGGGCGTGCAAGCTAAAGGGTATAAATCAGATGCAGGAGATTATGCTGCAGCAGAGACGCTTGTAAATGAAATCATGGCGCAGTTTGGCACCATTGATATTTGTGTTAATAATGCCGGCATTAGTAAAGATAACTTACTTATGCGTATGACTCCAGAACAATGGGATGATGTACTTCAGGCCAATCTTAAATCAATTTATAATTTAAGCAAGCAAGTCATAAAACCGATGATGAAAAACCGTAAAGGTAGCATCATTAACATGAGCTCTATTGTGGGCATGAAAGGTAATGCCGGACAAAGCAGTTACGCTGCTTCCAAAGCTGGCATCATTGGATTTACCAAATCTATTGCACAAGAACTGGGTAGTAGAAATGTACGTGTAAATGCAATTGCCCCTGGCTTTATTGAAACAGATATGACTCATTATTTAAAAGATGGTGGTGCAGAAAAATGGTTTGAAAAAATTCCTATGGCACGCTTCGGTAAACCAGGAGAAGTAGCTGATGTCGCTCTTTTCTTAGCTTCTGATATGAGTAGTTATGTAAGCGGACAAGTAATAAGCGTTTGTGGCGCTATGAATACCTAATTTAAAATAATTAACCATGCAAAAAATAAGAGCTTCTATAACTGCAATTGGCGCCTGTTTACCAGACTATATTTTAGATAATACAGAATTGGAAAAAATGGTGGATACCAATAATGAATGGATTCTTTCTAGAACCGGTATTAGTGAACGTAGAATTTTGAAAGGAGAAGGTATGGGCACCTCTGAAATGGGTGCTGGTGCAGTGCGTATGCTATTAGAAAAAAGAGGCATAACAGCTGAAGACATAGATTTAATTATCTGTGCTACTACAACACCTGATCATCAATTTCCGGCAACGGCTAATATTATTGCTGATAAAGTTGGTATTAAAAACGCATTTGGTTTTGATATCAACGCCGCTTGTAGTGGATTTTTATTTTCTTTAACTACCGCTTCACAATTTATTGAAACAGGCAAATACAAAAAAGTCATTGTAGTAGGTGGCGACAAAATGAGCTCTATTGTAGATTATACGGACCGTACTACTTGCGTTCTTTTTGGCGATGCAGCAGCAGCCGTTTTATTAGAACCAGATACAGAAGGCTTTGGCATACAAGATTCTATTCTTAAAAGTGATGGCGCAGGCAGAACCTTCTTAAAACAAAAAGCAGGTGGATCTGCTTATCCAGCATCTATGGAAACGGTTATGAACAGAGAGCATTACGTATATCAAGAAGGACAAACCGTTTTTAAATTTGCAGTAAAAGGCATGGCCGATGTGTCTGCAGAAATTATGGAACGTAATAATCTTACAGGAGACGATGTTGCATGGCTTGTTCCGCATCAAGCTAACAAACGTATTATCGATGCTACTAGAGACCGTATGGGCGTTTCTAACGATAAAGTAATGATGAACATTCAACGTTATGGCAATACGACCAATGCAACTATTCCTTTGTGTTTGTTTGAATGGGAAAAACAATTAAAAAAAGGCGACAATATTATACTTGCTGCATTTGGTGGCGGTTTCACTTGGGGTGCAACCTATATTAAATGGGCTTACGATACTAAATAGATCAAATCAACGAAACAAAAAAGACAAGCTGTTCGGCTTGTCTTTTTTTATGTATTTGTTAGTCGTTACTATAAGGCTATTGCACCTTCAATTAAAACGGTAGCTTTGTTATTTAATACTTCAATAAAACCAGAGTTGATTTCGTAAGAAGTAGAATTGTTTTTGTCGGTTAAAATTTTCATTTTACCTTTTCCTAAAGAAGCAATCATAGCAGCGTGATGGTCTAAAACTTCAAAAGACCCTTCTGTTCCTGGTAATTGTATACCATAAACTTTACCGCTATATATTTTTTTCTCAGGTGTAAGTATATCTAATTGCATGAATAATGAATTTTATACTAAACTTTAGTTTTTAGCTTGTTCCATTAATTTTTTACCTTTTTCAATCGCATCGTCGATGGTACCTACAAGATTGAATGCTGCTTCTGGATACTCATCCACTTCACCATTCATAATCATATTGAAACCACGAATTGTTTCTTCGATTGGAACTAATACTCCTTTTAAACCTGTAAATTGCTCAGCTACATGGAAAGGTTGAGATAAGAAACGTTGTACACGACGCGCGCGAGAAACCGTTAATTTATCTTCTTCACTCAACTCATCCATACCCAAAATAGCAATGATATCTTGTAATTCTTTGTAGCGTTGTAAAATTAATTTTACTTTATTAGCACATTCGTAATGTTGCTCTCCTACGATTGCTGGAGTAAGGATACGAGAAGTAGAATCTAATGGATCTACCGCTGGATAAATACCTAAATCGGCAATTTTACGAGACAATACGGTAGTAGCATCTAAGTGCGCAAACGTAGTTGCTGGAGCCGGATCGGTTAAGTCATCCGCTGGTACATATACCGCCTGTACGGAAGTAATTGAACCATTTTTAGTAGACGTAATACGCTCTTGCATCAAACCCATCTCCGTAGCTAAGGTTGGTTGGTAACCTACCGCTGAAGGCATACGACCTAATAAAGCCGATACCTCAGAACCTGCTTGCGTAAAACGGAAGATATTATCAACGAAGAATAAGATATCTTTTCCTTTGCCAGAACCATCTCCATCACGGAAATACTCAGCAATAGTTAAACCAGATAATGCCACACGAGCACGTGCTCCTGGTGGTTCATTCATTTGACCAAATACGAAAGTAGCTTTAGAGTCTTTTAAACCTTCCATATCAACAGATGCTAAATCCCATCCGCCTTCTTCCATACTATGGATAAATTTATCGCCATATTTCACAATGCCTGCTTCAATCATCTCACGCATCAAGTCATTTCCTTCACGAGTACGCTCTCCTACACCTGCAAATACAGATAAACCTGCATATGCTTTCGCGATATTATTAATTAACTCTTGGATTAATACGGTTTTTCCTACTCCGGCACCACCAAACAAACCAATTTTACCACCTTTTGCATAAGGCTCAATCAAGTCAATTACTTTGATACCCGTAAATAAGATCTCAGAAGCCGTACTTAATTCTTCAAATTTTGGAGGTTTAGCATGGATTGGACGAGCATTTGTTTTATTTGGCTGAGGCAATCCATCAATTGCGTCACCTGTAACATTAAACAAACGACCATTGATTTGCTCTCCAGTTGGCATAGCAATAGCTTTACCTGTATCTACTACTTGCATACCACGAACTAAACCTTCGGTTCCGTCCATAGCTACTGTTCTTACGCTATCTTCTCCTAAGTGCTGTTGAACTTCTAACACTAATTTGTCACCGTTTTCACGAGTGATTTCTAATGCGTTATAAATTTCAGGAAGCACATTGTCACCCGAAAAATGCACGTCCACAACTGGACCGATAATCTGTTTGATTTTACCAATGCTTGGCATAATAATGGATTATATAATTAAAAAATTAAATTGAAATTTGGCGCAAAGGTAATGCATAAAAGCAAAAGAAAAAAACGAATAGGAAAAAAAATAAATCCCAATCGTATGATTTTTATCAGAGGCGGGCAAATTCAAAGGTAGGCGTGCCTTTTATCCCATTTTTATTGTAAAAATCTAAAAAATGTAGCTTATAGTAATAGCCGCTGTTGGTCTTTATTAGATAGCTTTTGTTAGGGTTAACTTTATACAAACCTGACTGTATGTCATACGACTTCCAATCGAAGCCAATAATATTTCTATTGGGCACCCATTGGATTCCCGGGTAGTTATACGACTTAATCTGTTGATAACCAGTAACACTATCTGCAGCTACTAGCGTTTGATATGGATTAATTAAAACAGCATTAACGATATAAGGAAAATTGTTCAAGTCATAATAAATATGCCTAAACCTTGTAAATACAATATCCCAAGCATTTTTATTAGGCTCCATTGCTACTTTTCGGAGTGCATTATTTGACCAATTTACGTAAATGCAATTTTTATCTTTCTCTTTTACAAAACTTATAGCCGTGGCGGTATCTGCGCTCAATGGAGCACATTCAATTTGATACTCATTAACTGTGCAATTTTTAATCCTACACTTAATAAATGAAGTAGGATCTAGCTTGATAATGTAAACTTCGTTCTTGGATTGTAAATTGCCATTTTCTAAAGAACCCGTATACCAAGTTCCAAACGCAGTACTATCGGGCAACCCTGATGGAGCATCAAAAAGATAATTAGCCTCATTGATTGCAGAAGCAGATTTAACTGCAGAAAATTGGGTTTGATGGGTATTATAAGCCCAAACGCCATTAGCGCCATTCCATGTTTTGCCTCCATTAATAAAAACATGCGTACCCGAATCGTTTGATTCAAAACTTAAATCCCAATCATCAACCTTAGCTGTAGCCACTATTTTTTTCATTTCAAAATCATAGTAAACAACTTCTTGATATTGTTCGCCAATAACCACTGAATCCATAGTACCTGCACTAGAAAGCAAGGGAAGGACCTTATCTTTTTTCAAACAAGATGAATAGAAAAATAGCAATAAGGTTAAAAGAAACGTAGCGCCTTTCATAATGGTCGTAAAGTTCTAAATTTTGAATTATTTATTTGTCAGCTTTTTGTCATTTTATTGTTTCAACTTTTAAATTAAGTTTGAAGTTTAGTAAACATAGTAATTGAATTTATTAAGTTTGCAGATCTAAAAAAACACACATGACTAATAGATCATTTATTCATTACCTAATTGTTGCTAGTTTATTCTTAATTTCCTGTGGTAAATCCAATAGTTCTTTTCAAGTAAAAGGAAGCATTCAAAATTTGCCAACACAAACCATTTTCTTAGAAGAAATGGGAGTGGCTGGCGATGTAATTGTAGACTCTACAAAAGCAGACAAAGAAGGTAATTTTACTTTGCAAGCAAAAAATGAAGAATCTACTCTATATAGAATAAAATTTAGCGATAATGCCTTTATCATCTTTAGTACTGCCGATAAGGATATCAGCATAAAAGCAGAATGGCCGAATATTGAGAATTATACCATATCAGGAGCACCGGAATCTATTGAAATAAAAAACTTTATCACACGAATAAGAGAAGATTATATTCGCAATTTCAATACCTTATATTTAGTTTTAGATACAGCCAAAGCTAGACAAGATATAGCAATGACAGAAAAAGTTACGGCAGATATTAACCAGCTTAGCGCTTCTCTTACAAGCTTTGTAGAAAGTTATACAGACACCACACATTATGTTCCGAATGCTTATTTTGCTATGAATATGCTCAATTTCAATGCCGAAAAAGCATTTTTCACTGCATTATCTTCTAATATGGCAGGCCGTTTTTCGAATAGTAAACTTGCAAAAGCTATTGTAGAAAAAATTAATAATTCATTGGGAGCAAGCACATCAAGTAACGGGGTTAAAAGTCAAATAGCGGTTGGCCTTCAAGCTCCAGCAATTGAGGTATTTGGAACTGATGGCACTACGATTCGCCTATCTGATTTTAGAGGAAAATATGTACTCATAGATTTTTGGGCTTCTTGGTGCAAACCTTGTAGAAATGAGAATCCAAATGTAGTGAAAGCATATAAAGCATTTCAAACTAAAAATTTCACCGTATTTGGTGTTTCTTTAGATACTGAAAAAGACAATTGGGTTGAAGCTATTAAAAACGACGGATTAACTTGGAAACAAGGAAGTGAATTAAAAGGATGGGAAAGCAAAGTCGTGCGCGACTATCAACTGGAAGCAATACCTTCAAACTGTTTGATAGATCCTAATGGGAAAATTATAGCGATAAATATTACGGGCGATGAGCTACAAAAAGCATTAAATGAATTGATTAAATAAAAAAAAGGAGCTTATGCCCCTTTTTTATTTACATTTCAATGACTTTATGCTTTTGTTTAACATTTGATTTGTTTAAATAAAATTTGAAGTCGTGACCAAATGACAATAAAAGTAAATTTACTTTTTCATCTTTAAACCTAGTATTATTATCATTAAGGAAATTAACCGGATAATACTGCAATTTTAAGGAGAAAGATTTTCTTACATAACCTATAAATACATTAGGTAAAAATTGAGGTGTTGCAGTACTAAACCACTCCGAACTTTTGCGTTTATCCGATCTATTCACAAATTGTTTTTCCTTATAGTGAAAGGGTAGATCTAAACCCGCTCCTATAAATACGAATCTATTTGATGGCAAATCTCCAAATTTCAAAGAAGCATTAACTCCAAAAGCATAAACACGCTTCTTAAAAGTAGTGTCACCTCGCTTTTCTATAAAACCTATGTTTTTAATCCCTATCCCAATGATAGCTCCGGAATGCTTATTGAAATCATTATGTAGTGTATGACCAATATTACCAAAAGGCGCATAGCGAATGACTGGATTACCAACATTTGCACCACTGATTAGGGCCGTTGACAAAATAGACCCGTCAAAATGGTAAGCATAATGCCATTTGCCATTTTGCTTGTCATTACTTTTTGTTTGAGCATTGACCATTGTACCCAGCATAAGTAAACATACCAATAGTGATCTTTTCATAGGATAACTTTTAAAATGAACATCTAATTTTCACAAAAATAGAACAAGAATTATATTTATAAACTGTAAACTTGTATAATTATCTGCTAATTTTTCAGTTTTATACCTTTGGCATAATAATTGACCTTTATACAAGTGCGAATTTTATTTAAAAATAATCATAAACAAAGACAGTTTGTCTGAAAAAATATATCCTATGCTATTGCAACAAAATGATCAAGACATGGAATTTTTACCCGTTTTACCAATGGGCGAAGACGAAATGAATGAAGAAGAACGAAAAGGACTACCTGATAACCTACCCATTATTGCGCTCCGCAATACGGTATTATTCCCAAATGTAGTATTACCGATTACCGTATCTAGAGAAAAATCAATTACGGCAATAACACAGGCCAATAAAAAGGATAAGTGGATTGGGGTTGTAGCCCAGAAAGATGGCAATTTTGAAGACCCGGGCACAGACGACATGTTTCATGTTGGCACCTTGGCCAAAATTGTAAAAATGATAAAAATGCCAGATGGCAATATTACCCTTTTTATAATGGGTAAAATAAGGTTTGAAATCAACACGTTTACAGAAACCGAGCCTTATTTTAAAGCAAATATTACCTATAAAGAAGACCACTTTCCTAAAGAAGATCCTAATTTTGATGCCCTTGTAGGTTCTATTAAAGATTATGCGGAGAAGATTATTCAACAAACGAATACCTTACCTCCAGAAGCTGCTATTATGCTGCGCAATATTGAAAACTACTCTTTTTTAGTTCACTATATTGCCACCAACATTAATGCTAAATTATTAGACAAGCAAAGTTTATTAGAAGAAGATGATATTCGATTACGTGCAGAGAAATTATTGAACTTATTGCAAAGCGAATTGCAATTAGCTGAATTGAAAAATGAAATCACTAATAAAACAAGAGGTGAGATTGATAAACAACAAAGAGAATACTTTCTGCAGCAGCAACTTAAGTCTATCAAAGATGAATTAGGAGATGCTAATGAAAGAGAAATTAAAGATCTTCAAAAAAGAGCAGAACAAGTCCAATGGACCGAAGCGGCTAAAGACCTGTTTAAAAAAGGCATTGAGAAATTAGAACGTATGCACCCAACTACACCCGATTATTCGGTGGTGTATAATCATTTGGATTTAATGTTGGATTTGCCTTGGGGAGTATACACAAAAGATTCTTATGATTTAAAGAAAGCTCAAAAAGTTTTAGACCATGATCATTATGGAATGGATGAAATTAAAGAGCGTATCATTGAGTATTTAGCGGTACTCAAATTGAAAGGTGATCTAAAATCACCTATCCTTTGTTTCGTTGGACCTCCAGGTATTGGTAAAACATCTTTAGGCAAAAGCATTGCTAATGCAATTGATCGTAAATACGTTCGCTTGAGTTTGGGTGGTTTGCATGACGAGAGTGAATTACGTGGTCATCGTAAAACATATATAGGTGCTATGCCTGGTCGTATTATACAACAATTACGAAAAGTGAAAAGTGCCAATCCGGTATTTATTTTAGATGAAATAGATAAAATTGGTAAAGACTTTAGAGGCGATCCTAGCTCTGCTTTATTAGAGATTTTAGACCCTGAACAAAACAGTACTTTTTATGATAATTATTTAGAATTAGAATTTGATTTATCTAAAGTGCTATTTATTGCCACAGCAAATAGCTTAAGTGACATCCAACCTGCTTTACGAGATCGTTTAGAAATTATACAACTATCCGGTTATTCGGTAGAAGAAAAAGTAGAGATTGCTAAACGACATCTCATACCTAAGCAAAAAGAAATGCATGGTTTGTTAAAAACGCCTTTAAAATTCAACGATAAGTTACTTCAAAAAATAGTGCAAGATTACACGAGAGAAAGTGGCGTGAGAGAGCTCGATCGATTAATGGCGAGTGTGATGCGTAATATTGCGAAACAAGTTGCTTTGGAAGAAACTGTTGTTAATACAATCGACGAAACCAAAGTAGAAGAAGTTTTGGGCAAACCAAGATTTTTAAATGACATTTATAGCAAAGGTCATCCTGCTGGCGTGGTTGTAGGCTTAGCATGGACTTATGTAGGAGGAGATATTTTATTTATAGAATCTAGCCTATCAAAAGGTAAAGGCACCTTAACGCTTACGGGCAACTTAGGTAACGTTATGAAGGAAAGTGCTACTACTGCCCTTTCTTATCTTAAAGCACATGCACAAACGTTTGGTATTGCAAACAATGCTTTTACAGAAAATGATATTCATATTCACGTTCCTGAAGGTGCTGTTCATAAAGATGGTCCAAGTGCTGGCATTACCATGTTATCGGCATTAGCTTCTTCATTCACGGGCAGAAAAATAAAACCATACTTAGCCATGACGGGGGAAATAACTTTACGTGGACAAGTGCTACCAGTAGGTGGTATTAAAGAAAAAGTACTAGCTGCAAAACGCGCAGGTATTAAAGAGATCATCTTGTGTACACAAAATGAAAAAGACATCAATGAAATTTCTAAAAACTATATTAAAGGATTAAAGTTTCATTATGTAAGCGAAATGAATGAAGTCATTCAAATTGCGCTTATGAAAAAATAAAAAGAGGCAGCTTTCGCTGCCTCTTTTTATTTCATTTTACTATTAATTCAATATAGGCAAAAAGCTATACTTGTTTTTATAGTCCATCATTTGTTGGTAGAAAGATGTTGGATAAGTAACTTTCACATCAATGATTTTATCGCCTTCCATTACTGGCTCCAGCACCGGCTGAATAAAGCCTCTGTAGGGTTTAATACCTAAGGTAGCATAGCGTCCAATAATTTCTTTATGCAAAACAGGATCTACTTGTACGCCATAGGTTTCTACTAAAGCCTTAGCCGCTTTGTAATCGCCTTCTGATTTGATTCGTTGGATTTCTCTTAGTAATTGTCCAAATAAAACTCGAAGTTTATTGTAATCATTAATACGTACATAGGTTTTATTATTAACCTTAACCAACTCTACAACTTTATCTTGTTTACCCTTTTCAAATACCCAACGAGCATTCAATTGGCGATTGCGCATATGCGCTTCTTCTAATTTTTCTCCTGGTTTCAATCTCGTCAATTGAGTCATGAGTCCATTCATCATATATTGATCATAACCCGCTTTACCTACTTCTTCACTTTCTGCTACGCCAATCTCAACTAATTTTTTATCCATGATATAATACAAACCTACAAGATCTGCACGCGCTTCCTCTAAACAAGATGCATAATTCTTAAGCGTTTTATCTGGCGTTTCTACACCTTGATTGATTTGCCCACTAGCATGACCAATGCATTCATGCATATCGGTATGTAAATCACTTGCTAAAGCACCATATTTTTTTAATCTATTTTTTACCGTTTCATCTATAACAAATTCATCTAGCATACCACTTTTACTACTATTCACATTGTAAGAGTGAATAATATTGCTTAAAGAGACGGATTTAGAACCATATTCTTTTCTTATCCAATCTGCATTTGGTAGATTTACACCGATGGGTGTTGAAGGTGCGTTATCACCACTTTCTACAATTGTAGTAATAGCTTTTGCTGTTATACCTTTCACTTGTTTTTTCTTGTGCTCAGGCATTAATGGAGAATTATCTTCAAACCACTGTGCTTTTGCAGCTATCGCTGCAATGCGTTTTGTAGCTTCTTTATCTTTCATAGATACCATACTTTGGAAACTTCCTTTTTTACCAATTGCATCTAAATACACTTCAATAAAACCATTGACTACATCGATACTACTTGCTGTATCATGCACCCATTCAATACTATAATCATCAAATATTTTTAAATCGCCTGTCTTGTAAAAATCTACTAATAGTTGTAATGATTTTTTTTGTTGTTCATTTTCTGCTACACCCGTAGCTTTTTCTAACCAATAAACAATCTGAGCAATGGATTTATCATACATACCACCTACTTTCCAAATGCGTTCTACAAGCTGACCATTTTCTTTAACGATTTTGCTGTTCAACCCCCAACTTGGCGCATTACCTTTTGTATCTTTTAAAGCGTAAAAAGCTTCTACTTCTTTCTGTGTTACACCTTCATAATAATTATTTGCTGAGTTAGCGATATTGTCAACTTCTGCTCTAAGGTCTACACATTTAGGCATAAAATTAGCATCGAATAAAATCGGTTGAATTCTATTAATAAAGGCATCGACCGTTTCTCCTTGATTCAATGGCAGTGCATTGTTAGGCGTTATACGCACTAAGTTTTGAAAATATTCAAAGTTGCATGCAGGAATAAACTTTTCATTGCTATAATGATGATAATTACCATTGCTAAACCATACGCGTCCACAATACTCTTCAAATTGTTTCCAAGAAGCATCGTTTTTGTCGCCTTTATAATGTTCATAAATAGCTTCAATAGTTTTTCTTACCAACAAACCATATTTACTTTTTTGATCGTAAATAATATCTCTTCCGCTCAAAGCAGCTTCATATAAATAATAAGCTAATTGCTTTTGCTGTAAGGATAATTGATTAAAACCTGGTACTTCGTATCGAAGCATTTGTAAATCTGCAAATGCTTCTGCTTCCACTACAAAAGTAGAATCGTAACCAGTAGTTTCCGCAGCTTTTTCAGTTGAGGAAGGAGAACAAGCAATCCACATTGTAGCTGCAAGACTCATGGTAAATAAGGTAATCTTTTTCATGAATATCTATTTAAATTGTAAATATAGTATTTATTAATGCATATTTAATTTACTCGAATTTATATATATTTATACCAAATCTAATTTTATGAATACGATTCCAGTTGTAGATTTAAGTCAATACACTCAGGGTAACGAAGCAGATAAAACTAAGTTTGTACATGCGCTCGGTACGGCCTATGAAGAAGTGGGTTTTGTTGCTGTGGTCAATCATGGCATACCTCAAACACTGATCAAAAAATTATATGAGCAAGTTGAGGCTTTCTTTAGCCTAACTGAAAATCAAAAAAAACAATATGAAAAAATAGAGCTTGCCGGACAAAGAGGTTATACTTCTTTTGGCAGAGAACATGCAAAGGGATTTGATGCGCCTGACTTGAAAGAGTTCTTTCAGTTTGGTCAAAAAATTGAAGATGGTGAAAAAGTAGAAGAGTTTTATCCTGATAATGTTTTTGTAAATGAACTACCAGAATTTACCGCTACTTTAGAACAAGCCTATCGCTCTTTTGAAAAAAGTGGGAAAGCTCTTCTAGAAGCCATTGCACTTTTTTTAAATTTAGATCAAGATTTCTTTGCTCCAGAAATACACAATGGCAATTCTATACTTAGAGCCATTCATTATCCTCCTATCACACAAGAGCCCAAATCATCTATACGAGCTGAGCAACATGAAGATATTAACTTAATTACCCTATTAGTAGGTGCATCGGCAGAAGGCTTGCAAGTTTTAAACAAACAAGAAGAATGGGTAAACGTACAATCCAGTGATGATCAAATTGTAGTTAATGTAGGTGATATGCTTCAACGGTTGACTAATAATCGTTTAAAATCTACAACCCATAGAGTTGTCAATCCACCTAAAGAAAAGTGGCATACCCACCGCTATTCCATTCCATTTTTCTTACATCCCAAAGGCACTATGTCATTAGCGTGCTTACCTAGCTGTATCAGCGATGCCCATCCGAAACAATATGAAGATTATAATGCTGCGCAATATTTAGATGAGCGTCTCAGAGAAATTGGACTAAAGAAATAAAAAAAGGGCTACTGTTGTAGCCCTTTATATTTTGATTGCAATGCTTAGTTTTTAAACTGAGGAATTAAAGAATCAGCTAAAGCTTTCATTTTAGCTAATCCATCTTCAGGTAAATTACCTTTCTTGAATTCAAGCAATAATTCAGGCATTTTAGTTTCTAATTCATTAATAAATGTTTCTTCAAATGCACGTACATTTTTTACCGGCACTTCACGAATCATGTTATTTGTTCCTAAATAAATAATCGCAACTTGTTTTTCTACGCTATATGGAGTAAACTGAGGTTGTTTTAAAATCTCAACGTTTCTAGCACCTTTATCGATTACGTTTTTAGTAGCTGCATCTAGATCACCACCAAATTTAGCAAACGCTTCTAACTCACGGAAAAGAGCTTGGTCTAATTTTAAAGTACCTGCTACTTTTTTCATTGATTTAATTTGCGCACTACCACCCACACGACTTACAGAGATACCTACGTTAATAGCAGGACGGATACCCGCATTAAACAAGTTAGATTCCAAGAAAATTTGTCCGTCAGTAATAGAAATTACGTTAGTAGGGATATAAGCAGATACGTCACCAGCTTGTGTTTCGATAATTGGTAACGCGGTTAATGAACCACCACCTTTTACTAAATGCTTGATTGATTCTGGTAAATCATTCATTGTTTTAGCTAATGCATCGTTATTAATAACTTTTGCAGCACGCTCCAACAAACGACTGTGTAAATAGAATACGTCACCAGGATATGCTTCACGTCCAGGAGGGCGACGTAATAAAAGTGATACCTCACGATAAGCTACCGCCTGTTTAGATAAATCATCATATACTACTAATGCAGGACGACCAGTATCACGGAAGAACTCACCAATAGCAGCACCAGCAAATGGAGCAAAGAACTGCAATGGAGCTGGATCAGCTGCAGCTGCAGATACGATAATAGTGTATGGTAATGCACCATTATCTTCTAATGTTTTCATTACTTGAGCAACGGTAGATGCTTTCTGACCAATTGCTACATAGATACAATAAACAGGTTTTCCTGCTTCGTAAAATTCTTTTTGATTGATGATTGCATCAATACAGATAGCAGATTTACCTGTTTGACGGTCACCGATAACCAACTCACGTTGGCCACGACCAATAGGAATCATCGCATCAATAGCTTTGATACCAGTTTGTAATGGTTCTTTTACTGGCTCACGGAATACAACACCTGGTGCTTTACGCTCTAAAGGCATTTCATATAATTCACCAGCAATTGGACCTTTACCATCAATTGGCTCTCCTAATGTATTAACTACACGGCCAACCATTCCTTCGCCTACTTTAATAGATGCGATTTGACCTGTTCTACGAACTGTTGCGCCTTCTTTAATACCAGCACTATCACCCATTAATACAACCCCAACATTATCTTCTTCAAGGTTTAATGCGATTGCTTTTACGCCGTTTTCAAAAGAAACTAACTCCCCTTGACGAACGCCAGTAAGACCATAAACACGAGCAATACCGTCACCAACTTGCAATACGGTACCTACTTCTTCTAAACTTGCTTCTGTGTTAGCGTTGCTTAATTGTTGTCTGAGTATCGCTGATATCTCATCCGGTTTAATCTCAACCATAATTGTATGTTTATTAAATTAAGAAATTTTTAAAATTTATGTTTGTTATATTTTACTGATATAGCTGTTGTTAGTAAATTGATTTTTGATATCATTAAGTTCTTTGCGAATACTTGCATCGTACAATTTATCATCCATTTCAATTACAAAACCACCAATTAAATCAGCATTCATTGCTGTTTCTAATTCTACTGTTTTACCTTCAAAACCAGCAGCTATTTTAGTTGCTAATTGTTGTTTTATTGAATCATTGATAGCTGAAGCAGTAGTAATTTTAACGGTTTTAATTTGTTTTAATTCCTTAACTAAAGCTATAAATGCAGCGCTAATTTCATATAATTTAGCTTCTCTACCCTTTTTTACAATTAAGGCTATAAAAGATTGGGTGATCGGCTGAATAGTAGCATTAAAAATAGCTGATAAAATAGCTATTTTCTTATCGGCATGAATAATTGGGCTGTTCAATACTTGAAGCAATTCAACATTATTTTTACACGTATTAAATACGCATTGCATGTCGGCAAACAAAGCGTCTACACTTTTTTGTTCAGTAGCTAAATCTAATAATGATTTGGCATATCGTACGGCTAATCTTGATTGTTGCATGCTTTATATTTTTCTAAACGAACAATTAGTTCATTTTAATTTCTTCTGTTAATTTTTTTACATAGGCATCTTGTGCGCTATCTTGACTCAATTGATTGCGAAGAATTTTCTCAGCAACAGCAACAGAAAGTAAACCGATTTCGTTTTTCACTTCTGTGATAGCCGCCATCTTAGAACGATTAATTTGATCTTGAGCATCTAAGATTATTTTATTAGCTTCTGTTTTTGCTAATTCTTTAGCATCTGTAATCATTTTCTCTTTAATCTCTTTAGCTTCTTTAAGCATTGCAGAACGCTCTTCATGAGCTTGCTTCATTAATTGCTCATTTTCAGCTTTCATAGCGCTCATTTCGCCTTTCACTTTTTCAGCCGTTTGCAAAGCATTTGCAATACCGGTTTCACGCTCATTCAACATGTTTAGAATTGGTTTCCAAGCAAATTTTTTCAAGATCAAAAACACGATCATAAAGGCCAATAATGCCCAAAAAAACAATCCTAATGCGGGTTTTAATAATTCCATTTTATATAATTTTGAATCTAAATAATTAGATACGATACATTTAAAATTAACAAGCAGCCTCAGCCCTTTGCATTAGCTGCTTGTAATGTGGTTGATTACGCAACTACTGCTAATAATCCAGCAATAACACCGAAAAGAGCAACACCCTCTACAAAGGCTGCAGTCAAAATCATGTTTGCACGGATATCTCCAGCAGCTTCTGGTTGACGAGCGATAGATTCTACCGCACCTTTACCAATTTGACCGATACCGATACCAGCTGTTAATGCAGCAATACCAGCGCCGATTGCGCCAAGACCAGCACCCATAGATGCTTCCAATAAAATTGTGTTTAACATTGACATGTTGTTATGGTTTTAAAATTAAAAAATACTACGCTGTTGCTTCTTCATGATGATGATCGTGCTCTTCGTGACCATGACCATCTTCAATTGCCTGACCGATAAATACGGCTGTTAAATTAGTAAAGATGAATGCTTGGATAGCAGCAACCATCAATTCTAAAAAGAACATAAATATAGAAAAGGCTAAAGAAACGATTGAAAATCCATATCCTGCAGCTGGGTTTTGGCCCATTTTACTGAAGATAAAGATGAGAGAGATAATACTCAATATAATAATATGCCCTGCTAAGATATTAGCAAACAAACGAATTGCTAATGCAATAGGTTTGATAAATAAAGACATGATTTCTATTGGTACTAATAAAAATTTAATTGGCAATGGAACTCCAGGAGGATTTAATAAGTGTCCCCAGAAGTGTTTATTGGCATTGATTAGTAAAACAATAAACGAGATTAAAGCTAAGCAAGCAGTAACAGTAATGTTACCCGTAAAATTAGCACCACCAGGTAATAAACCTAACATATTATTAATCCATATAAAGAAAAATAAGGTTAATAATAATGGCATATATTTTTGATACTTTGCACCTAATGTTGGTTTAGCTACATCATCTCTTACAAACATAATCACCGGCTCTAATGCATTTTGAAATCCTGAAGGTGCTACATGTGCGCCGTTTTGTTTGTATTTCTTTGCAACATTTAACATGATGATCAATAATAAAACCACACCAATCAACATTGATAAAACATTCTTGGTGATAGAAAGATCATAAAACGATTCGCTTTTATCTTCTGATTCAATTTTATTGTGCTCGTCTAGGGTATATCCATTGTGCACTTCTCTATGCTCTTCATGTCCAAATTTCGCTGAGCTAAATATCGACAGACCTTTTGTTTTGCTATAAATGATAATAGGTAATGGTAAACTTACGTGATGTTCTCCAACACTAAAGAAATGCCAGTCATGTGCATCACTAACGTGACCAAAGATGATTTCAGAAGCATTAAACTTGGAAGCTTCTTCCTTTGTTTCAACTTTTGCCTCAGCTACATGCTCTTGTGCAAAAGACTTTGCAAATGGAAGAACCATTAAAAGTGTACATGCTAAACCTACTAAATATAAATATTTTTTACCCGTCATTGCTATTCAAATATGCTATAAAAATGTAATTGGAAGTATACGTTAAGCCCTCAAATTTTGCGCAAAGATATAGTGTATTATTTGATTTTCAAAAATAGATGCTAGAAAATATTCCCTTTAAAATCCTTAATTTTATTAAAAATCTTTAAAATATGATATTAATCATTTTAAGGCCTAAAGTAATTGCTAAAGAAAACTAAGTTTGTACTTTAGCGCTTTATTTCAACATCAAACGAAATCGATTTTTATGCAAGAAAACGGAATTAAAAACCCAAAAGCTTCTTTGATAGACTTGGGTATTAACGCAGCTATTGCAAATTGGAACCTAAGTTCAGCAGCATTAACAGCTAAAACTCTTGAACTCAATCAAGGTGTATTAAACGATTTAGATGCTTTGTGCGTAAACACTGGCAAATTCACTGGTCGTTCTCCTAAAGATAAATTTACCGTAAAAGACGCTATAACAGAAAATACCGTAGATTGGGGTGATGTCAATATCCCTTTTGATGCTCAAGCATTTGATGATCTTTATACAAAAGTTTGTAATTACTTGTCAGGCAAGGAGTTATGGGTTAGAGATGCATATGCATGTGCAGATCCTGCTTTTCGTTTAAATATCCGAGTAATTAACGAAACTCCGTGGGCAAACTTATTCTGTAATGACTTGTTTTTGAGACCTACGGCAGAAGAAATTCAATCTCAAAATCCTGATTGGATAATCGTTCAAGCGCCATCTTTCCAAGCAGATCCAGTTGTAGATGGTACTCGACAAGCAAATTTCACAATTGTCAACTTTACCAGAAAAATCATTTTAATTGGCGGAAGTGGCTATACCGGAGAAATGAAAAAAGGAATTTTTGGGGTATTAAACTTTGTTTTACTGCACGAACACAGTGTATTATCTATGCATTGCTCTGCCAATGAAGGTAAAGATGGAGATGTAGCCTTATTTTTCGGTCTTTCTGGAACGGGTAAAACAACCTTAAGTGCTGATCCTAATCGCGACTTAATTGGTGATGATGAGCATGGATGGGCTAAAGGTTCAGTATTCAATTTTGAAGGTGGTTGTTATGCAAAATGTATCGATTTAAGCGCTGAAAAGGAGCCTCAAATCTACAAGGCTATCAAACCAGGCGCTTTATTAGAAAATATCGTATTTAACGAAGGTACCAACAGTGTTAATTTTGCTGATGGATCTATTACTGAAAATACTCGCGTTGCATACCCTATCGATCATATTGACAACGCAAAAACGCCTTCTTATGGAGGCAATCCAAAGAATATCTTCTTTTTAACCTGTGATGCATTTGGCATTTTACCTCCTATCTCTAAATTAACTACTGAACAAGCTATGTATCACTTCATCAGTGGATACACCGCAAAAGTTGCAGGTACAGAAGTAGGTGTTACAGAACCTCAAACTACCTTCTCTGCTTGTTTTGGTCGCGTGTTCTTACCTTTACATCCAACGAAATATGCAGATTTGTTAGGAAAAAAATTAGCTGAGCATCCAGAAGTTAATGTATGGTTGATCAATACCGGCTGGAGTGGTGGTGCTTATGGCACTGGTCATCGTATGAGCTTAAAACATACACGTTCTATGATTACTGCGGCGTTAAATGGCGAATTGAATAATGTAGCCTATACTGCACATGATACGTTTGGCGTTTTAATTCCACAATCTTGCCCTAATGTACCTAGCGAATTATTAAATCCTCGCGATACTTGGGCCGACAAAGTTGCTTATGATGAAAAAGCAAAACACCTTGCAGAATTATTCGTTAAGAACTTTGAGAAATATGCCGCACAAGCAAGTCCAGCTATTTTAAGTGCTGCACCAAAAATCTAAAAAAGCAAAACGTACGATATAAAAATCTACCTTCGGGTAGATTTTTTTTATTGTATCTTAGTATCGTTTTGAAAAACTTAATCATCCTCTTAGGCATCGCTATTTCGATGTTGGCAATCGCTGGCATCATGCCTAGTTATTGGTTGTTAAAATGGCAAGCAAAAAATAGAGCACTTAAGCAAATTGCTGTTATACATGAAGATGCATTAACACCTATTCACGCTAATCAAATAGACAACGCTGCCTGGGAGAACGAACATGAATTGTCTTACCATCTATTACAATATGATGTAGTAAGCATAGCTATCACTGGCACTGATACCGTGTATTATTGTTATGCAGACCAAGAAGAATCTAGATTAAATAACAAACTAAAAAGCGCGTTAGCAGAGCAAATACAACATAATATACCGTTCAAAAATCAAACCAAACAATTGATTTGTCAATTACAAGAATTGTTCTTTTCAGATATCACACCTTTGCATCTGCCGGCAAAATCTAACACTATAACTTATCTATACTCACACACAAGTAAACCGATTAGAGATCGCTTTTTGAATACGATAGATCGCCCTCCCATTGTTTAGTAAATCACTTCTACACATCAACTAAACAATTCAATACTTATAATATTTCTAACTATGAAATTTACTAGTTCACTACTAGTAGTTTTATTCTTGTGTACAGATTTATGTGCGCAAGATGCAACTATTAAAGAAAGCATTTCGCTAATACCTATAACTATAAAAAGCAGAAAAAAAACACAAAAAGAAAGAGCGGCCTTCCAGTTACAAGGTCAAAGTACAGAGGCTCTAACAGAGGCCGAATTAAATCGCAATAATATTGCATTTATTGAGCATTCTTTAAATACTATTGCTGGAGTGCAATTAGATAAACGTACGCTAATAGGAGGACAGCGAATTGTCATCAGAGGCTATGGCAACGACCAAAAATTTAATAATTGGGGTATTAAAGCTTATTATAACGACATACCTATTACAAGTGCAGACGGCATCACCCTGTTAGATGATATTGACTTTTCATTGGTAAATAATGTTGAAGTAATTAAAGGCCCGGCTACCACTTTATACGGTGGTGGCGTAGGCGGTGTAGCGCGCTTTAATTTAAAAGCAAATGAGCTTAAAGGAACGCATGTTGCACAAAAAATAAATACTGGCAGCTTTGGTCTTTTCCAAACACAAACAAGAATTGATTTAGTGAGTGACAAAGGAGCTGTAGTGTTTAACTATGGTCATATTCAGGCAGATGGATATAGACCAAGAGGCGCGAGTAATAAGAATACGTTTTCTCTTTTGGGCAATTTTACACTTAATGAAAAAGAAAAAATCAAATTTTATGCAAGCCATAGTTATAGTCATGAGGAATTAACTGGACAAATACCCTATGCAGATTATTATGCCGGTATAGACCGAGGCAATCTAGCCTATGCAAAACAAAATGCTAGAAATGAATTGTTAACTACACGATTTTCTATTACTCACGATTACGCCTTCAATAAGTATATTCATAATATAAGCAGTTTTTTTTACTCAAATACGAGTCAACTATATGTTGCTGCTGGCGCATTACATAATAATAATGCTCCAAACATAGGCTTTCGTAGTGTATTTACATATGAACAACAAAGCACTGCTAAGTTTATTAACCAACTCAGTTTTGGGACTGAACTACAAGGAACAAGAACATTAGGGTCTAGATATGCTTACCCCAGCATAGATACTACCCCATTTGTTGTACAATCCATAAATAAAGCAAGCTATGCAAAGGCAAGCACTAATCAATTTTCAATTTTTTTACAAGACAGAATAAAGATAATGCCTTTGCAAACAACCGTTATTGTAGGCATGAGCGTTAATCCGTTGAAATACAAAAGAGAAGACTTATTAGCAATTCCAGGTTTGCTTAGTAGCTACAATAAGGATCTGTCTTTCAAAAAGAATTTTGAGTTGAGTTATAACCCTCATATTGCAATCCAAAAAACTATTAAAAACCAAATTATTAATTTGAGCTACAGCGAAGGTTTTAATGCGCCTACAGCTAGTACCTCTTTTATTAATGTACTTAATATCACCAACGATAAATTGCTTCCTGAAAAAGCTAAGATGCTTGACTTAAGTGTACAGGGTTTGTTATTTGATACCCGATTCGATTATCAGTTTTCAATATTCACTATGAACATTGAAAATAAACTCACTCAATTAGCAGGTAGCATAGGCAGCTCACCTTATACCTATTGGGCCAACACGGGTATACAGCAAAATAAAGGTGTAGAAATGAGTATGGGTTATAATTGGCAACCTAAAATAACTTCGCTTGGATGGATAAAGAAGATAGAACCATTTATTTCCATGAGCTACAATCAATTTAAATATGCTCAATTTAAAACGAGTATCGATGGATCTACTGTAGACTTTAGCGGCAAACAAGTTGTGGGTGTTCCAAAATTAAAATATACCCTTGGACTTGATATTCAATCTAACATTGGCGTTTATACCAATGCAACATACTATTACATGGGCGATGTATATGCCGACTTTACTAATAGCAATTTAGTAAAGGGTTTTACGCAACTCAATGCAAAAATAGGATTCCAATGGAAGTATAAACATATGGATATGGATATTTATGTTGGCGCTAATAATATGACTAATCAAATAAATTATACCTTTTTATTTTTAGGCAACAATGTAAATGACAATGACCCTGGGAATGGATATGCCAATACTGTAAGTACAGATTTAACTCCAGGTGCTTATCAATTAAATTGGTGGGGCGGAATCACGTTCAAATACTATTTGAAAAATTAGAAATACACAATTTTAGAGTGCTTATCCAATATGCTTAAGTGCTTCTCGTTTACTTAAATTCGATAAGTTGGTATGCAAAACCAATTCTTTTACTTCAGAAGGATTGGTTTTAGCATATTGGCGTAAAGCCCAACCAATAGCTTTATTAATAAAAAACTCTTTTGAGTTTAAATTATTATTAATACAGCGCTGCAATAATTCCCAATCTGTTTTAACACCATATTTTAATTGAAAAATAATGCTCGTTCTTCTTACCCATAAATGTTCATCTTTACTCCAAGAGATAATATACTTATCTATTTTTTGTGGATAGACCGTAAAATAATGCCCCACCAAAATGGAAGCAATGGCATCAACCGAATCCCACCATGATTTATCTTTTATAAGTTCAATAAAAAAATCAATCGTTCGCTCGTCCCACATTTTTCTGCATGCCCAACACAGCTCAATAGCCGTATATTGAAACTCACGCTCTGGTAGCGACCATAAATACCTGACTTCTTCTTCCCAAGCAATAGTGGTAGGTAGATTATTTTTTATGAAGGCCTTGTAAATAGTCTTACGTAAAGGTGCTTTTACTCCCAAGTAAGAAAATAAGTTCTTCATGTATTTTTCCATAGGCTTTGCCATATCTCTAGATGCAGCTGCATACATTTGATCTTGCAAAGGCATTAAATAAGTCGATTGCTTTCCCATAATTAATTGACAAAATTAAGTGTTTAATTAGTTTAGAATGTTATTTTTGCAAGCAGTCATTAAAAAACTAATCATTCAACTTTTATGAAAAATACTCCCTTTACAAATCTACACATTGCATTAGGCGCTAAGATGGCGGAATTTGCAGGTTATAATATGCCTATTTCTTATACTAGTATTAATGAAGAACATGCAACCGTAAGAAACAATGCCGGTGTATTTGATGTAAGTCACATGGGTGAGTTTATTTTAAAAGGTGCAGATGCATTAGATCTTATTCAACGTGTAACCAGTAATGATGCGTCAAAATTAACTGCAGGAAAAGCACAATATTCTTGCTTTCCAAATGCAGAAGGTGGTATCGTAGACGACTTGATTGTTTACTGCCTAGAAGAAAATAGCGCTTATATGTTAGTAGTAAATGCCTCTAACATTGAGAAAGATTGGAATTGGTTGGTAAAACACAATACCAAACAAGTAGAAATGCATAACATTTCAGATAAAACTGCTTTGCTTGCCATACAAGGTCCTAATGCAATTAAGTATGTTCAGCAATTAACTGATACCGACATTACTAATTTAAATTATTATACGTTCACAAGAGCAACCCTTGCAGGTGTTGAGAATGTATTGATCAGTGCAACTGGTTATACGGGTAGTGGTGGTGTTGAAATTTATTTTGAAGATAAAAATAACGATGCGCAAACCGTTTGGGATGCTTTATTTAAAGTAGGTGCGCCGCATGGAATGCAAGCCATTGGTCTTGCTGCAAGAGATACGCTTCGCTTAGAAAAAGGTTATTGCCTGTATGGAAATGACATTGACGATACCACTTCTCCATTAGAAGCTGGATTGGGATGGATTACTAAATTCACTAAAGAATTTACCGCAAAAGACATCATAGAAAAACAAAAAGAAGCTGGCATTACTAGAAAATTAGTAGGCTTTGAAATGATTGACAGAGGTATCCCTCGTCATCATTATAGCATTCAAGATGCACAAGGAAACACTATAGGCCATGTTTGCTCTGGTACACAATCACCTAGTTTGCAAAAGGCAATCGGAATGGCTTATGTAAGCAAAGAATTTAGTGCAGAAGGCAGCGAAATCTATATTATGATTAGAGACAAAGCCATAAAAGCAAAAGTGGTTAAAATGCCATTCTTAGCTTAATATTCTACTCAGACTTTTCTAAAGGCAATAGCAACATGAAAAAAAATACTCTTTATTTTTTACTTTGTACGCTGCCTTTATTTTTTTTGAATGTAAATACAACGCATAATTGGGGCGATGATTTTGCGCAGTACATTCATCAAGCGCAATATTTTGCAAAAGATAATAATTACCTCCAATGGCATTTTGAATCCAACTCATTAGATCGCGAATACGCTCCACCATCATACCCAAATGGATTTCCACTATTAATAAGTCCAATAATAAGCATTTGGGGATTTGCAGTAAAACCAATTCTTTTATCGATCACTACGCTACTCTTAGCATGGTTATGGGTCATCTTTAAATTTTTAAACCGCTACACACATTCGTCAATTGCATTATGCATAACCTTGATATGCGCTTACCACCATTACCTAGTAGATTTTAAACAGTTTATATTGTCAGATATTCCATGTGCATTGTTTTGTAGTATCTATTTGTATCAACGCACAAAAGAAGATGTCAATAAGCAATCAATTATATGGGCGAGTTTGGCTTTAGGACTAGCATTTATAATACGCAGTCAAGCCATTGTATTCTTGGGCGCTGAGGCATTGTTTTTTATAAGCCAATACTTAAAAAACAAACAAACATTTTCATTTAAACATGCACTTTTAAATCCTTTTGTCATAGGTATTACCTGTCTACTTTTTTATTTAATTTCCAATAGTGTTGGTCCTCAACACACCCTATCATCCCTTGGATTTTACAAACAACTCTATACGCAAACGCAACATACCTGGACCTTTATTATTGTAGATAATATTATTTATTTGGGTACATTATTACCTAGTTTTTTCTCCGGTTGGGCTTTTGATCAACATTTACAACTTCTTTATACCTTAATTGGTACAGCATTATTAGGCGTGAGTCTCTTTGGTTTTATTAGAAGCTGGAAAGCATCTCTGCTAGATTGGGGATTTATTTGCATGCTTATATTGGTGCTTATAACCCCTGTACATCAGGGATTACGTTATCTATTCCCGATGTGGTTGCCGATGCTTTATTATTTACTGAAAGGGTTTCAAGCAATTAAAATAACATTCTGTCTTTCTTTACTAAATAAAAAAATGGCTATAGTTGCGTGTGTTTTATTTATTGCGATGCAATATGATACTATCGAAGGGGCAACACATAATAACGATATGGGTTGGTCGCCATATGCTAAAAACGACTTACAGGCACTTAAATTTATCAAAACTACAATACCTGACACTAGTCTTATTTTATTTAGTAAACCGAGAGCACTCAGTCTTTATACTGGAAAACGAACGAGTTTATTAGCAGAACAAAGCAGCCTATCAGAAAATTACAACTATTTCAAATCTAATCCCTCTTATTTTGTGTTAGTAAGAAAAGAATTGACAAGTCCCTATTACATCAATTTTGTAAATCAATATAAAGGCTCTAAAGACAGTGTTCAAATAAATAATTTCTTTACCCTTTACCATTTATATTAATTGTCCTAAATATTTTTCTTATTTTGCAAAAAAGCAAGTCCCTATGCTACCTAAGTACAACAGAATTTTATTAAAACTATCAGGAGAATCCTTAATGGGAGATCGCAATTTTGGATTAGATCCAAAAATGTTAGAACTCTATGCTAAAGACATTAAAACAATTACAGACATCGGTGTGCAAGTAGCTATCGTTATTGGAGGTGGTAATATTTACAGAGGCATGAATGAAGCAGAAACAGGTATTGAGCGTGCACAAGGCGATTATATGGGCATGTTAGCTACCGTGATTAATGGTATGGCTTTGCAGGCATCATTAGAAAAAGCTGGTGTTAAAACCCGCTTACAAAGTGCTATTAAAATGGAGCAAATTGCTGAGCCTTATATTCGTAGAAGAGCCATTAGACATCTAGAAAAAGGCAGAGTAGTTATTTTTGGTGCTGGTACGGGCAATCCCTATTTTACAACAGATACTGCTGGTTCACTAAGAGCAATAGAAATTAATGCTGATGTTATCTTAAAAGGTACACGTGTTGATGGCATCTACAGCGAAGATCCAGAGAAGAACCCAAATGCAACTAAGTATACCCAATTAAGTTTCCAAGAAGTAATCAGTAAAGAGCTTAAAGTTATGGATATGACAGCCTTTACCCTTTGTCAAGAGAATAAACTACCTATTATAGTTTTTGATATGAATCAAGCAGGTAATTTACTCGATGTGGTTACCGGCAAAGCAATTGGCACTATCGTTCAATAAAGAAATTGTCCAAATAAAAGGAAAGCGAACTAATCTCAACAATTTAGTTCGCTTTTTGTTATTAGCGAAATGGACGGAGTATGGCAATATATAAAATGATAAGAAAGCAAGTCATTCCTGCAGATATAGCAACCTTGTGGGATTTCTTTAAAGATCCTTCCAACTTGACTGCGATCACGCCATCTTATATGAATTTTGTGATTAAAACCATGGATACAAGTGATGATATCTATGCTGGACAAATGATTACCTATAGTGTGGCACCAATTGCCAAAATACCCTTGTTTTGGATGACCGAAATTACAGCAGTGGAAAAACATCGATATTTTATCGATGAACAACGCAGAGGACCCTACAAAATGTGGCATCATCAACATCATTTCACCGCTACCGAAAAAGGAGTAGAAATGACGGATATTGTCCATTATGAATTACCCTTAGGTATATTAGGTCAAATTGCCCATTGGTTATTTGTAAAACGACAACTAAATCAAATTTTCGATTATCGATATCATAAAATTGAAGCTCTATTTAATTAACAAGATGCCTGTTAGAAGGATAAAATGAAGCATATGGAAGCAACTACAGAATTAGAATTAGCGCAAAATAAATTTAGTATCCGTGATTTAGAAAATCTTACGGGCATAAAAGCACATACCCTCAGAATATGGGAACAGCGCTATCAGATTATAGTGCCTAAACGTACTGCAACCAACATTCGCTATTACGATGCTACTGATTTGAAATTAGCCTTGCAGATTTCTATGCTGAATAATTATGGCTATAAAATTTCTAAGATTAAGAGTATGACCGAAGAGAATATAAGCTCTCTTCTTAGTAAAATCAATGACCCCAAATTCAAACTGGAAGCTATTGTAAATGAACTCATCAGTTATACGATCGATTTAGATACGGTGGCTATTGAAAAAACAATTCAATCCTTTATTGACAAGAATGGCATCCCGCAATTAATAGAAGAATTATTATTTCATTTCCTTGAGAAAATAGGGATTATGTGGATGACTAATAGATTGAATCCTGCACAAGAACATTTAACCTCGAATATCATAACCAGAAAAATAGCCGTAGCATACGAACAACTTTCAACTCCAGTAAGCAAAGACTCAAAAGTGCTATTATTTTTGCCGGAAGGCGAAATTCATGATCTTGCCTTGTTATATGTTCAATATTTATTGAAAGCACAAGGTGTAGAAACAATATACTTAGGTGCCAATACACCTATAAAAGATGCTATATACGTGTGCCAAGTTAAAGCACCGACCCATGTTTATATTCACCTCACATCAGTTACCGACTCCTTTGACGTTAAACGATTTATTGAAATCACTCACAAATCCTTCCCAAATGCTCAGGTGCTAGTATCTGGCAGTTTGTTGAAGGGAAAGAAGCTAAAGTTATACAAAAATATTCAATATCTTTTTAGCCTAAGTGACGTAAAATCAGTCATTTATAACAATATAGCCTAATCTTGTTTAACTTTTATATATAAAAGTATAAACAAAATCTATGTTATTTATTCAAAATTTTGTTTAAGTTTGCTTTATAAAAAATTAAACAAAATGACGAGTACTGATTTTAATACGGTTATTCAATACCATACGGACTTTTTAAGACCTTTTGCTGTATCTTTAACACACAATAGTGAAGATGCTAAAGATCTTTTTCAAGAAACGCTCCTAAGAGCTCTCCTTTACAGAGACAAATATCAGTTCGGAACTAATTTGAAAGCATGGTTGTACACCATCATGCGTAATATTTTCATCAATAATTACAGAAAGAATAAACGATTTACAAAAGTAAGTAGCGAGGCGCCTTCAGATTTACAACAATACGAAACCGGTAAAGCAGCATACAACGAAGGATGGAACCAAATGCGCATGCAAGAAATCAAAAAAGCAATTGACGCTTTACCTAAGCCTTTACAATTTTCTTTTGAACTATATTATGCAGGATATAAATACCAAGAGATTGCAGACATTACAAAAGAACCAATAGGAACCATTAAAAGTAGAATACACTTTGCAAGAAAAACACTCGTAACACAATTAGAAAGATAAGATTTGAAGCACATTACAATTATAGGAAGTGGGTTTGCAGGCCTTTCTGCAGCAGCATATATGGCTAAGGAAGGCCATCAAGTTACTGTCATAGAAAAAAACGAACAAGCAGGTGGCAGAGCACGTAGTTTTGAGTCAGCTGGATTTACCTTTGATATGGGACCAAGCTGGTATTGGATGCCTGATATATTTGAATCCTTTTTTAAAGATTTTGGCAAACAGCCCAACGACTTTTATCAACTTATACGACTCGATCCTTCCTACCAAGTATTATGGGAAGATTTACAATTGCCCTTACCAGCAAACTTTACGGAGTTAAAAGCAGTTTTCGAATCTTTAGAAAAAGGTGCAGGCAATCAATTAGAATTATTTTTAAAAGAGGCTGCTTATAAATATGAAGTAGGGATTCACAAGTTTGTAGAAAAGCCAGGCTTATCAATAACAGAATTTTTTACTTTAGATGTTGCCAAATCCGTTTTTAAAATAGATTTATTGACCTCCATACACACCCACGTAAGAAAATATTTCAGCAACCCTAAGTTGATTCAAATAGCAGAATTCCCAATCTTATTTCTTGGAGCACTTCCTAAAAATACACCTGCACTCTACAGTCTTATGAACTATGCAGATATGAAATTAGGTACATGGTATCCCATGGGTGGCATGACGGAGCTAGTTAAAGGGATGCAACAACTGGCGATGAATTTAGGCGTACAATTTAAATTTAATGAATCTGTACTATCCTTCGAATACCAAAATAAATCGATCAGTAAGATCAGAACCGATAAAAACACATACCCTACAGATGCTGTTATTGCAGCTTGCGATTATCATCATATAGAAACGGCAGTATTAGCATCAACTTACAGAAATTATACTGACGACTATTGGGAGAAAAGAAAGATGGCTCCGTCAAGTATATTAATGTATTTAGGCATTAATAAAAAATTAAAAAACATCCTACATCATAATCTTCTTTTTGATGCTCCATTTGATCAACACGCACAAGAACTATATACTCAGCCTCAGTGGCCAAGTGATCCCTTGATGTATGTAAACTGCACTTCTGCAAGCGATCCTAGTGTTGCTCCAGAAGGAAATGAAAATCTTATGGTACTAATTCCTACAGCACCAGGATTAATAGATACAGAAGAAATTAAAGACGCTTATTTCAAGAAAGCAATGGCCAAACTAGAAAAACATTTTGGAGAAGATATTGAAAGCCATATTGTTTATAAACGCATCTACGCTGCCAAAAACTTTATAGCCGATTATCATGCATTTAAAGGAAATGCCTATGGCCTTGCTAATACCTTAGACCAAACAGCCATATTAAAACCATCAATTAAAAATAAACATCTCCATAATTTAATTTATGCGGGCCAATTAACAGTACCTGGCCCAGGTGTGCCACCAGCAATTATCTCCGGAAAATTAGCTGCTCAATTAACGCTTAAAAACTTAAACAATTGATACAACTATTTCAATCCACCGCTCACGATTGTAGCAAATTGGTAACTAAAGCATATAGCACTTCTTTTGCTACTGCTATTCGTTTGTTAGATAAAAACATCAGACAACCGATATACAATATTTATGGATTTGTCAGATATGCCGATGAAATTGTAGATACCTTTCATGATTTCGATAAAGCTACTTTATTAGAAGAATTTACCAAGGAAACTTGGTTGGCTATTGAAAGAGGTATTAGCTTAAATCCAATTTTGAATAGTTTTCAAAAAACAGTAAACGATTATACTATACCCCATAGCTTAATAAAAGCGTTCTTGCATAGCATGGAATTAGATCTTCAGAAAACAGATTATACTACCACTGAAGAATTGAACGAATATATTTATGGATCTGCAGAAGTAGTGGGCCTTATGTGCTTATGTGTATTTTGTAACGGTGATATCACTCAATATGAGCAACTAAAACCGGCAGCAAAAAAATTAGGCGCAGCTTTTCAAAAAATAAATTTCTTACGTGACTTACAAGCTGACAAAATAGATCTCAATAGAAATTATTTTCCTCAACTAACTAGTTATGAATTTAATGAAGCCTCTAAAAAACTAATTGAGGCGGATATTGAGCAAGATTTTAAAGACAGCCTGGAAGGTATCAGAAAGCTGCCTAATGGTGCCCGATTTGGCGTATATACCGCTTACCAATACTATTACTGCTTATTTAGAAAAATTAAAAATACACGTGCTATTCATGTTATTGAAAAAAGAATTCGCGTAAATAATTTTCATAAATTATTCATTGTATTTCAATCTAAACTAATTTTTAAAGCCAATTTAATTTAAGACGCTATGAAACAAATTAACAACCACGTCATACTAGTAAACGAAAAAGATGAATGGATAGGTACTTGTGAAAAATTAGAAGCTCATAAAAGTGGACAATTACATAGAGCCTTTAGCATTTTTATTTTTAATCAAAAAGGAGAAATGCTCTTACATAAAAGAGCTTTAAACAAATACCATTCGGGTGGTTTATGGACCAATGCTTGCTGCTCTCACCCAATGCCTGGAGAAAGCACCTTACAAGCT
>Ga0222712_10000528_pt1 | contig 49671 bp, 51 predicted proteins | sample C33_657DmetaG_FD_165043 | JGI IMG/M metagenome (GOLD analysis project Ga0222712, IMG submission 165043) | Estuarine water microbial communities from San Francisco Bay, California, United States - C33_657D | ecosystem: Environmental > Aquatic > Marine > Unclassified | place: USA: California... | reverse complement strand
GGGTGCCAACCCTACGTCGTTCAGACGAGTTTCTTGAGTTCGCCGGAGCTGTCGCCGAACTGGACGTCACGGATGTCCATGCGGTTGAGCATGGAGACCCAGAGGTTGTTCAGCGGCGTTTCCTTGCCGTACTGGATGCTGCGGCCGGGACGGATGGTGCCGCAACCGCGGCCGGCGAGCAGGATCGGCAAGTCGTCGTGGTTGTGGCGGTTGCCGTCGCCGTTACCCGAACCGTAGACGATCATCGAGTGGTCGAGCAGCGTACCGTCGCCTTCCTTGACCGACTTGAGGCGGTTGAGGAAGTAGGCCAGCTGCGTCGTGTGGAAGACATTGATGTCTTGGATCTTCGACATCTTCTCCGGGTCGTTGCCGTGGTGGGAGAGGTTGTGGTGTCCCTCGCGCACGTTGATGAACGGGTACGAACGGTTGCTGCCTTCGTTGGCGAAGACGAACGTCGAGATGCGCGTGGTATCCGTCTGGAACGCCAGGACGATGAGGTCGGCGAGCAGGCGGAGGTGTTCCTCGTAGCTCTGCGGGATGCCGACCGGGGCCTTGACGCCGGCGGGCAGCTTGGGCGCATTGGACGCGCCCGCCTTGGCGATGCGCAGTTCCATTTCACGGACGGCGGTGAAGTATTCGTCGAGCTTGCGCTGGTCGTCGGCGCCGAGGCGCACGTTCAGTTCGCGGAAGTCATCGCGGACGGCGTCGAGCACGCTCTTGCGTTCGGCGTCGCGGCGCGCGCGCTCGAGGTCGGTGCCCGAACCGAACAGCCGCTCGAAGATCAGCTTGGGGCTGACCTCCTTCGGCATCGGCTGGGTGGCGGAGCGCCAGGACAGGTTGGATTCGTAGATGCAGCTGTAACCCGAGTCGCAACCGCCGGCCATCTTGCTGGAGTCGGCGCCGACTTCGAGCGAAGCGAGGCGCGTGCGGTCGCCCATGCGCGCGGCGGCGATCTGGTCGACGGAGACGCCGGCCTTGATGTTCGCGCCGTCGGTCTTGCGCGGTTGGGCGCCGGTGAGGTAGGCCGCCATCGCGCGGGCGTGGTCGCCACCCCCGTCACCATTCGCGCGGGCCTTGTCGGCGGTCAGGCCGGAGAGCACGGAGAAATCCTTGGAGAGGTCGGTCAGCGGCGCGAGGATCGGCGGCAACTTGGAAGGCAGGGCCCCTTCATTGGGCACGCGCCAGCCGGAAGGGATCACCCCGTTGGGGATGTAGACATAGGCCATGCGGTTGGGCGCGGCCTGGGCGATGGGCGTGTTGCCGGCGGCCCAACTCGTTTGCATGCCCATCTTCTCGAGCCAAGGCAGCGCGAGGGTGACGCCCAGTCCCTTGAGGACGGTGCGACGGCTGAGGACTTTGTCGTGGATCATGGCGGGAAGGGGTTACTTGGTTTTAGGGGCGGCGGGGACGCTTTCAACCTGCGAAGTGCCACGGCGGAGGCGGAAGGGGTCGCTCTGGACCACGGCCATCACGACGGCGGAGAAGCGATTTTCGCCCTTTTGGGCGGCGAGCACCATCTTATCGAGGGCAGGCTCGTCGTAGAACTCCAAGCCCCGGCCCAGCCCGTAGGTCAGCAGCTTGGCGGAAAAATTGCGGACATACTTCTCGCGGTCGGCCTTCAGGACCGACTTCAGTTGCGACGCGCCGGCGAACGTGCGCCCATCGGGGAGCTTGCCGGCCGTGTCGATGAGGACGCCCTCGTCCATCGTGCGGCTTCGCCCGATGGCGTCGAACTTCTCGAACGCAAAGCCGAGGGCATCCATGCGGTTATGGCAGGAGGCGCAGGCGGGATTGATGCGGTGCTGCTCGAGACGCTGGCGGAGGTTGCCCGTGAGTTGCTTCTGGCCCTCGAGCGAAGGCACGTCGGCGGGCGCGGGCGGCGGCGGCGTGCCGAGGATCTGTTCGAGGATCCACTTGCCGCGCTTCACGGGGGACGTGCGGTCGGGGTTGGACGTCGCCGTCAGGATGCTCGCTTGGGTGAGGACGCCGCCGCGTTCGCCCTTCGGCAAGGACACCCGGACGAAATCGCCGGCGCGACGCGAAGGCACCTCGGGGATCCGGTACAATTCCGCGAGGGGGCGGTCGAGGTAGGTGAAGTCCGCGTCGATGATGTCGAAGATGCTGCGATCCTCGCGCACGATCTCGGCCAAGAACAGTTCCGTCTCCCGCACCATCGAAGCGCGCAAGGCGTCATCGAACTCCGGGAACATCTTCGCGTCGGGCGTCACCAAGGCCAAGCGGCGCGTCTGCAGCCACTGCAGGCCGAAGCCGGACACCAGGTACTGGGAGCGCTTGTCCTTGAGCAGACGCGTCGTCTGCGCCTCGAGGTTGGCGGCGAGCTTGCCGGAGTTCGCGAGGGCGAACAGTTCCTCGTCGGGCATCGAGCCCCACAGGAAATAACTCAGGCGCGACGCCAGGGCGAATTCCGCGATCGGGTGCGCGTCCTTGGCGAACGGCTGTTCGTCCTGCTCGATGCGGAAGACGAATTTCGGCGAAGCCAGCACGACGGAGATCATCGCTTGGGCACCGGCCTCCCAGGAGCCTCCCGCGGTCTCGGCGGCCGTGAAGACCTTGGTATAACGCTGGATTTCGGCCGCCGTGGCCGGGCGACGGAAGGAGCGGCTCACGAAGAGGTTCACCATCGCGCGGGCGCGGTCGTCGCCCTTCTTGGTACCGGCGAAATCGGCGAGCCGGCGCTGCAGTTCGGTGCGCGTGTCGGTGGGCCCGAGCAATTGATAACGATAGGTCCCGAGCCGGCGGCTCGCGGAGCGCAAGTCCGGCGGCGGGTTGGTCCAGGTCACCGCGAGCGTGTGCTTACCGGGCGTCAGCTTGACCTTCGCATCGATCTTCTCGGCCCCGCGGCTGGTCTTCACCTTCAGCGTCTGCGTGCCCACCGTCTTGCCGTCCACCACGAGGTTGACGACGGCCGCCTGGTCGCCGGGATTGCCGATGCCCACCAAGTGGGCGCGGAAGATGTATTCGCCCTCGCGCGGGGCGTCAAAGGTCGCGGACAGCGTCGCGTCGTTGAAGATCCGCATCTGATCCTCGGAGCGACCGCGCGGGAACATGTTGTACCCATCGACATTGAGCACATCGAGCTTCTGCTCCGCCGTCGGCATGGCGCGTTCGGCGATGACCTTGGCCGAGGCGATGAACCGCTCCAAGTGGACCGGCGAGAACGTCAGCACATCGCCGATGTTGTCGAAGCCGTAGCCCGTATCATCGGCGGGGAAATCGACGGAGAAATTGCCTTCGATGTAGCACAGGTCACGGATGGTGTTGTTGTACTCCGTGTGGTTGAGGCGGCGGACGGTCACCTTGCCGGGGTCGACTTTTTCCCGGGCCACCGCTTGACCGAGCAAGCCTTTGACCTGCTTCTGCAACTCGTCGATCTCCGCTTGGGTCGGTCGCGTCTTGCGTTCCGGCGGGGGCATCTCGCCGGCGGTCACCTGCGTGAGCAGCTGGCGCCACATCCGCTGGTCGCGGTAAATCCCACTGCCATCCTTATGGAGTTCCAGGTTGAGGTCGGCCTTGGTCTTGTCGTTCCCGTGACAATCGTAGCAGTACTTCTCGAGGAACGGTTGCACCCCTTGCTTGAAGTCGAGCGGCGCGGCGGCCACGGCGGTCCCCGCAGCAATCCCCATGAGGAGGAAGCTGGCCAAGGACCGCGGGCGGCAGAGGGGGAGAGACAAGGTCACTGCTAGTTGAACAAGGAGGCGGCGAGATGGTTGCAAAGTTCCTCAAATAGGCCCGGAAAGCGACTCGGCGGTCTTTTTATATGTAAAATATTGATTGTGAGCATCTTAGGTTGCTTTTGGCCCCATCCGTCCGGAAAAAGGCCCAACCCGGAGACGGAGAAAGGGCAGCCAGCCCCAGGAAACCGCCGATTTCCCCCTAGGAAAAGGCGAGGTTGGACAAGAACTTACGAAACCAAACACTCCGCTTGGGGTTCTAAAGTTACCCACCCCTACCCCCCTTTATGCACCGCGCCTCCTCCTCCCTCCGTCAGCTCCTGCTCGTCGCTGGTTTGGCCACCCTGCCGGCCCTTGCCGGTGCCGTCGACCTCGACGCCCTCGTGAAGCACTCGCCCTTCGGTGAAGGCAAGGGCGCGACCGTCACCGAGAAGCCGAGCAACCTGGAATTCCGCGGGATGTATGTCGACCACGGCGTCACCTACTTCAGCATCTACAACACCACGACCAAACTCTCGGCGTGGGTGGCGCAGGGTGAAGCTCCGGCGGGCCTCGTGCCCGTGAGCGTGAAGAGCTACGATGCCGAGACCGATTCCATCATCCTCGAAAACGCCGGTCAGCCCGTGAAGCTCTCGCTGCGCCAAGCCGTGATCGGCGTGGCACCCGCCGCGCCCGCGCCGATGCCGCAGGTCGCGGCCGGGACGACGAACTTCCAAGCGCCGGCCACCGAAGGCGGCTTCAGCCGCGGTGGCTTCAATGGCGGCCAACCCCCGACCGCCGAGCAGATCGCCGCCTTCCGCGAGCAGATGAAAGCCCGCGGCATGGAGCGGCAAGGCGGCGGAAACGCTCCGACCGAAGGCGCCGTCCCGACCGAAGGCGGCAAGCGCGACCGCATGAGCTTCTCGCGCGGCGGCGAAACCGCCCCCACGGCCCCCACCACGGGCGCGGCGCCCACGAGCAATTCCGACCGCGGCGGCCGCTCCCGCGGCGGCAAGTAATCCCCACCCTTTCCTCACCCATGAATCGTCGACTCACCACTGCTGCCCGCCGCACCTTGCGCAAGGGCTTCACCCTGCTGGAAATCCTCATCGCCGTGGCGATCGTGGGCATGCTCGTCGGCATCGCCGTCACGAACATCGACAAGATCCTCGGCCAAAGCCAGGAAGGCGTCGCCAAGCTCTTCGTCAACGAATCGCTCAAGGCCTCGCTCGTGCGCTACCGCATCGACCTCGGCGATTATCCGACCACCGAAGATGGCCTGAAGGCCCTCATCGTCGCCCCCGAAGGCAAGCAGGACCGCTGGCGCGGCCCGTACGTCGACGCCAAGGGCGGCGCGCTCCCGCTCGACCCTTGGGGCGCGGCTTACCAGTACCGCTACCCGGGCACGAAGAACACCGAGTCGTACGACCTCTTCTCGGTCGGTCGCGACAAGATCCCCGACAGCGCGGACGACATCGGCAATTGGTAAAGCACCCGGACCAGTCTCGGGCGGGCCGCTTGGCGCGCAGCGGCTTCACCTTGTTGGAGACGCTGCTGGTGCTTGGCCTGATCAGCATGTTGGCGGCCGTCCTCATCGGCGGCTCCGCTTCCTTGCTGAAAGGCACCGCGCGCGACGACCCGGAGTCGGCGCTCATGGCGCTGCTCCAGACCGTGCGCCGCCAAGCCGTGGAGCAATCCAAGGTCATCGAACTCAAACCGGAGATCGAGTTGGACGGCGAAGAAACCATCCTGTCCTACACCTTCAACGGGCAGACCGAAACCCTGCCCGTCGCCGGCGATACCCGGGTCAAGATCATCGCGCCCGAAGTCAAGGAAGCCATCCTGCTCGGCGGGCAAATGGAAGAGCGCGCGTTGACGCGCATCCGCTTCTATCCGGACGGCACCTGTGACCGCATGCGCGTGGAGATCATCCGTAACCAGGCGCGCCGCGTGGTGCCCATCGACCCCTTGACCTGCGCGCCCCTGCCGCCGGAAGACGCCAAATGAACCGCCGCGCCTTTTCCCTCATCGAGGTCCTCGTGGCCTTGGCCATCTTCGCACTCGCGGCGGTCGGCCTCGGCGCGGCGTACTCGAACGTCCTGCTTGGGCGCCAAGCCCTCAAACAGTATGACGTCGGGGCGGAGGATATGGCCCGGTGCCGCGCGGCGTTGCTGGAGACCGTGAACTTCGACGACATCGAAGTCGGGGGTGACATCTATTTGCCCGACGACCGGATGGCCCGCTGGCAGGGCAAGGTCGAGCCCACGACGGTGAGCGACCTTTTCGCCGTCACGCTCAGCGCCGAGATCCAGAAGGAAACCGGCGGCGAGTTCATCCCGATGAAGGAAGAGACCCGCCTGCTCCTCCGCCCGAGCTGGTCGACCGCATCGGACCGCAAGGTGATCCGCGACGCCGCCAAAGAACGGCTCCTCAAGGAACGCGGCTACGACGAGGCCACGGGCGGCGGCACCGCCTTCGTCAGCGCTCCCACGCCGCGCAAGCCCTTGGGCGGCGGCAACATTCAACCGACCAACAACGGCCGCGGCAATCAACCCGGCGGCAACGGCAACAACAACGGTGGCCGCGGCGGCAACAACAACGGCGGCAACCAGCCGGGCGGCAACAACGGTAAAGGCGGGGCCAACGGCGGCGGCAACAACGGCAAGGGCACTATCGGCGGCGGCAACGGCAACGGCGGCGCTCCGACCAGCGGCGGCAACGGCGGCGGCCCAGTGGGCGGCAACAACGGCGGCAACAACCAAGGCGGCCGTGGACCGGTCGCGCCCCTACCTAAGCAATGAACCCCGCGCGCACCCAGTCCCGCGGCTTCTCGCTGCTCGAGACCCTCGTCTCGCTCGCGTTGCTCGGCATCCTGATGGTCACGCTCAACACCTTCCTCTTCTCGATGAGCGAGCTCTGGGGCGGCAAGCGCGACCAACGCCTCTTCGACCAGCATGTCCGCGCGGCCACGCGCCAAGTCCGCGAAGTCCTCGAAGCCTCGACGAATGGCCCGGGGGCCGTCGGCTTCGTCGTCAAGGAAGTGCGCGCCGCGGACGGCACGAACGCCGCGCGCATCGCCTTCACCCTCGCCGATGCCGGCCGCTTCGCGGATTGGCCGGAAGCCCCTTTGCCGGACGTCGACTGCTCGCTCCATGCCGACCCCGAACGCGGCCTCATCCTGCAATGGCAATCGCGCCTCGAGCTGGAACGCGACCTGAACGACGTCCATGAAACGGTCCTGACGCCCTTCCTGGTGTCGCTCGGCTACGACTACTACGACGCCGAGCTCCGCCTGTGGACGACGGAAGAAGAGCCGGCCAAGGACGTCGCCGGGACCGCCTACCAGAAGCCCGCGCGCCTGCGCCTGCGCTTCGCGCGTGGCCAACTGAAGTCGGAAGTGATCGTCGATCTCCCCATCAAGCGCCCCGGCGCCTCCCGTCCATGAGGAAACGTCGTCGCGGCTCCGTCATCATCGTCGTCTTGGTGCTCATCACCTTGGCCTCGCTGCTCTTGGCGCGCTTCATGGAGGACAACTCCCTGGAGTTGGCGATGGCCACGCGGGAAGTCGACCGCTCGCGCCTACGCATGGAGGCCATGTCCGAGCTCGAGCTCGCCCTGGCCGTCATCGCGGAGATCCGTTCCATCGACCTGAACAAGGTCCACGACCCCGCCCAAGGTTACGACGACCCGCACAAGTATTCGGGCATTCCGGTGCGCGAAGGCTTGGAAGTGAATTTCGAGTACGAGGACGAAAGCGGCAAGTTGCCGCTCGCGACCTTGGACAAGAACACGCTCATCCAGCTCCTCTACTCCCTCGGACTCGAGCAACGCGACGCCGAGCGCGTGGCCGACGCGATGGTCGCCTGGACCAGCAAGAAGTACGAGTCCATCGAAGAGGAAGCCACGGATGCGGCGTACCAGCGCGCCAAGCTCGCCTTCAAGCCGGCGCGTCGGCCCCTGCGCTCCTTCGAGGAACTCCGGACCATCGGCGTCGCGAAGGATTTCTTCTTCGACGAGAACGGCAATCCCACGCGGCTGCTCCGGGACTTCCAGCAGTGCGTGAGCCTCTACACCTTCGGCGACACCAACATCAACACCGCGTCCGACGCGCTGCTCCTCTCGCAGGGCCTCGATGAACGCCAGCTCGGCCTCATCCGCGACCGCCAGAACGAGCAGAAGAAGCGGATCACCGGCACCCCGCCCTATTTCCGCGTCACCAGCGAAGTCCGCCAATTGATCGGCGCCGCCGGCTCCCTCTCCCGCTTCGACGACGAAGTCCACCTCATGTGGGTGCGCGTCACCGTGAAGGAAGGCCAGGCCAAGTGCCGCGTGAGCGCGCTCGTCGCCATCCGCGAAGACGTCACCTTCACCGCCGCGAGCACCGACCCGGACACCACGCCGACGATCGATGCGTTGACCGGCACCGCCAGCGCCCGCGGCTTCACGCCGACCACCGCGGCCTCGACCTCTTCGACGGGCGTCACCGCGACGCCGACGACGGGCATGGGTCGCGGGTTTGGTGGCGGCTTCGGTGGAGCGACGGCCAAGGCCCCGACCGCCCTGACTCCCGGCGTCGTGCTCAACGCGGCCAGCGCCGTGACCTTGGGCGGCCGGACTTCGAGCACGACCCTCACCTACCCCTTCCAGATCCTCGCTTGGAGCGAAGACAATGGCGCCCCCAAGGTCACCGCCCCGCTCGAGGATGAAGAAGACGCGCCGACGATCCGTCGCCCCGGCCAGTTGTCCCTCACCCCCACCACCCCTTCCAAGAATAAATGAGCTCCCTCTCCAACCTGATCCCCGGCCAAACGTCGCCGGGTGCGGCCGCCCTGCTTCCGGGCAACCGCTTCTTCGTGCGCAGCGTCGCCTTGGAAGGGGCGGACGCCGCCGGCCAAGTCGCCTTGGCCCTCGAAGCCCTGTCGCCGTTTCCGACCGAACAGATGCTCGTCGGCCACGTCGTCTCCGTGGACGGCAAGCAAGCCTTGGCCTACGCCGCCCACCGCCGGCGCTTCACCCCGGAAGAAAGTTTCGCCTGGCCCGATGACTGCCAAGTGATTCCGGAATTCCTCGCCCTGTGCGGCGAACGCCCCTCGGGTGGCGGCGTCCTCGTCCATCGCGGCACCGAACGCCTCATCGCCTTGGCCTGGGATGGAGCCAATCCCCTGCCCGTCGCGATCAGCGTGGCGGACCTCGCCGACGCCGACGAAGCCAGCCTCGGCGCCGAAGTCGCCGCCCGGGCGGGCCTGACCGACGCCCCCGTGACGACGGTGACCGGCGCGTTGCAGAGCGAACTCAAGGAGCGCGACCTCGTGCTCCAGCGGGAGGGCGGCAAGCCCTTCACCGTCACGCAGAATGGCTTGGATGAGGCCGATATCCGCGACGTCGATTTCCTGGAAGCCCGTCGCAAGAAGGAGCGCCTCAACCTCGTCCTCTGGAACCTCACCCGGGCCGCGGTCGCCGTCCTGATCCTCTCCCTCGGCATGGAAGTCGCCGCCGCTGGGATCAGCTGGCGCGCCGGTCAGCTCAAGACCCTGAATGAATCCCGCCAGCCCGACGTCGTCGAAATCGAAGCCGACCAAGCCACGGCCAGCCGCATCGAAGAAGTCCGGACCAAGTCGCCCCTCGCCCTCGAAATGTTGGCGATCGCCAACGAGCAGCGCCCCACGACCGTCGAATTCACGCGCATCAACTGCAAGGTGAACACCACGCTGGAAATCGAAGCCCGCACCACGAATCCCGCGGACATCTCCGCGTTCGAACGCGCCCTGAAGGAGTTCCCGGAAATCAGCGGCGTGGCCAGCAAGGACATGCGTGCGCGCGACAACTACACCACGTTCACCTTCACGATCACCTTCAAGGTCGACGCCCTGCGCAAGGCCGTCGCCAAAGCCGAAGCGGACAAAGCCAAGGCCGACGCCGTGAAGGCGGCGGAAGCCGCCAAAGCCGCCGAAGCGGTGAAGCCCGCCGCCCCGACGACCCCGACCCCTGAACCGACCGCCCCGACGACGCCCGTCGCTCCCGTCACCACTCCCGCCGCCAAATAATCCCTTTCCATGAAACACCTTTTCTTCGGTCTCCAACCCCGTGAACGCTACATGGCGCTCGCGGCCCTCGCCGTCGCCGCCTTCCTCTGGTCCACTTCGGCTTGGGGCCGGGTGCGGGATGGTTGGGCGGGCTGGCAATCCCTCGAGAGCGAAGCGGCGACCCAGGTCGCTTGGCTGAACAAGCAGGCGGAGATCAAAGCCGCCGCGGACACCGCCATCCAAGGCCTCGATGCCGGCCGCGGTTACGACGCCACCCGCCTGGTGGAAGAAGCCCTCTCCGCCGCCAAGGATGCCGGCCTAAGCCCGACCACCGAATCTCCCAAGACGCAGAAGTCGGGTAAATTCGCGGTGCACACGCTGCAGCTCAGCTGCCGCCGCGCCGACCTCGCTTCGGTGGTGCGCTTCTATCAGTCCATCAGCCCACGCGCGCCTTACATCGCCATCAACGCCCTCTCCCTCCAAGCGGACCGCGGCAGTTCGGGCACCGTCACGATGGTCGTGACGCTGAGCTCGTTGGAGTTGATCGCGCCGGTGAAGTGAGGGGAGGGTCGGGGGCAGAGTCGATGGCAGAGTCGAGGGGAGAGTCGGGGCAGGGTCGGGGGAGGGTCGAGGGTGAGTCGAGGGTGAGTCGAGGCAGAGTCGGGGGAGGGTCGGGGGCAGAATCGAGGGTTGGGTAGCGTCGGGACATTGCTTGAAGGAGGGCGTGGCTTTGCCGCGCCCTCCTGCGGGCGGAGCCCGCGAAAGAGGCAGCTAGGTTGGCACGCAGTGCCAACCCTACCAGAGGCAGGCGAGGCCGGAGGCCGCCGCACAACGGGTGCTCAGCGACCGCCCTCCATTCAACGGATCAACGAGCCGACGATCCAACCAGTCCTCCAGCCCTCCTCAGAACTTGAACGACGAACTGACCTCGAAGACGGCGGCGACGATCGCGAAGGCGATGAAGGCGACGAACGAAAAAGCGGCGATGAGGACCGAGGCGGAAATCGTCTGGGAAATCGTGCCGAGCCAGCGGTCGAGCTCGGCGCGGTACGAACGGGCGATGTCGCGGAGGCCCGGGGCGAGGTTGCCGGTCTGTTCGGCGACCGCGACGCGGTCGAGCAGGAGGCGCGGGAAATAGCCCGTGCGGGCCAGGGCGCGCGAGAGGCTTTCGCCTTCGAGCACGCGGTCGGTCGCCTCGCGCATCTGGGCGCGCATGGCGCGGTTGGGGGCGGTCTTTTCGGCGAGGCGCAGGGCTTCGGCCGTCGTGATGCCGTTCTCGAGGAGCACCGCGAGCGTGTGGCAGAAATTCAGGACCGATACGCGCATCACGAAAGCGCCGGCCAAGGGCGTCTTCAGGAGCAACGCATCGGAGGCGAGCTTGCCCTCCTCCTTCTTGCGCCACTGGAAGATGCCGATGACCGCGACGACGACGGCGACGAGGAAGATCGGGCCGACCACCACGAAGACCTCCGCGAACCACATGAGCATCTTGGTGGACAGCGGGAGCTTGCCGCCGAGGGAATTGAGCAACGTCTGCAGACGCGGCAGCAGGAAGAGCACGAAGAAGATCACCACGCCGATGGCGACGAAGCAGATGAACAGCGGGTAGGCCATGGCCGCGATCAGCTTGCGGCGGAACTCGGCCTGTTCGGTGAAGTGCGCGATCAGGCGCTCGAGCACGTCGCGGATGTTGCCCGTCGCCTCGCCCGCGGCGATGAGGTTGAGCGTCTGGCCGTCGAAGACCGCGGGGTAGCCACCCATCGCGGCGGAAAGACTCTGGCCTTCGCTCAACTTCGCCCAGATGCCGGCGCAGAGGTTGCGCAGGCGGGACTTCTGCAGACGCAGGGAGAGCAAGCGGAGCGATTCACCGGCGGACATGCCGCTGCGCACCAAGTCGGCCATCGCCTCCAGGAACGGCAAGCATTCCGCGGCGGTCGGGGCCTCTTCGGCGCCGCCCTTGGCGGAAGGCCCTTCGGTCTCCCGGCGCGCGGCGCCCACTTCCTCGACCTTGATGGGGCGCAGCCCGCGGGACTGCAGACGGCGGAGCGCCTCGCGGCGGCTCGGCGCATCGATCGAGCCGGCGCTCGCGGCGCCTTGGCCGTCCTTGGCCGTATAGGTGAAGGAAGGCATCCGACCTTATTCGTTCGAGCTGAGGTTGCGCACGAGCTCGTCGAGCGTCGTGTGGCCGGCCTTGACCTTTTCCCAGCCGGCGCGGGCGAGCGGGCGCATGCCGTTGGCGATGGCGCGTTCGGTGAGCTCGCGGTTGCTGACGCGGTTGATGATGAGGTCGTGGAGCGGCTTCGGGTGGAAGATCTCGAAGACCCCGACGCGGCCGCGGTAACCGGTGTTGCGGCAACGGCGGCAACCCACGGGCTCGCGGAGTTCGGTGACGCCCGCGAGGTCGGCTTCCTTCATGCCGAGGGCTTCGAGGGCGGGGATGGCGCGGGCCTTGTTGACGGGGGAAGTCTTGGCGCAATCCGGGCAGAGGCGACGGACGAGGCGCTGCGCGATGACCAGCTCGACGGCGGAACCCACGAGGAACGGCTCGACGCCCATGTCGATGAGGCGCGTGATGGCGCCCGGGGCGTCGTTGGTGTGGAGGGTGGAGAAGACGAGGTGACCCGTGAGCGAGGCGCGGATGGAGATCTCGGCCGTCTCCAAGTCGCGGATTTCCCCGACCATGATGACGTCGGGATCCTGGCGGAGCGTGCTGCGGAGCGCCCCGGCGAACGTCAGGCCGATCTCGGCCTTGGTCTGAACCTGGTTGGCGCCGGGCACTTCGTATTCGATCGGGTCCTCGATCGTCACGAGACGCAGCTCCGGCGAATTGATCTCGCGGAGGAACGCGTTGAGCGTGGTCGACTTGCCGGAACCCGTCGGGCCGGTGACCAAGATGATGCCGTGCGGGTAGTCGAGGACCTTGCGGACCACGGCCTGCTCGTCGGGCGACATCCCGATGCGGTTCATGTCGTAGGCTTCCTTGCGCTGGTTGAGCAAGCGGAGCGACACCGACTCGGCGTAGATGGTCGGGATCGTGGAGACGCGGATGTCCAGGACGTTCTTGCCGTCGCGGAAGTTGATGCGGCCGTCCTGCGGCAGGCGGCGCTCGGAGATGTTGAGGCGCGCCATGATCTTCAGGCGCGAGATGATGGCGTCCTGGAAGCGCGCGAGGTTGTCGGGCAGCGGGACGGGGATGAGGATGCCGTCGACGCGGTAGCGGATGCGCAGGTTGTTTTCCTGCGGCTCGAAGTGGACGTCCGTCGCGCCTTCGGCGACCGCCTGCGAAAGCACGTCGGTCACGAAGCGCACCACCGCGGCATCGGCGTCGGCTTCGACGTCCTGGTTCGCGGCTTCGAGTTCGGGCAGATCGCCGCCTTCGTCGTCGAGGCTGCCGCCGCCGACGCCGTAATTGTCGGTCACCAGTTGGGCGACGCGTTCGGGTGGGGCGAGGTACCACTTCGGCCGGCGCGCGGCGAAGGTGGCGATCCAATCGACCGTCTCCGCATCGGGCGGCAGCGGGGAGATCAGGTTGAGCCGACCCTCCTCGGAGCCGGGCAGAATGACGGCGATGACCTGGGATTCGGTGGCGATGCGGGCCGGGAGCACCTTGACGCCTTCCGGATCGACGGCGGGTTCGTCGAGGACTTCGAGGCCGGTGGCCTTGGACAACTCATCGAGCAGGACCGCTTCGGTCACGCTGAGCGCTTGGCACAGCAACTTGAAGCGGGCATCGCGCGGGGCCTCGGCGAACGAAGCGCGCGCCTCGTCCGTCAGACGATCCGCCAAAGCGGCGGGCAAACCATGCCTAACGGCGGTCGACATCGGGAAGCTTACTTGGAGGAACCGCCGACTTCGAGCGTCGGGCCGGGCAGGCCATTGATCAATGGGCTCGCCGGAGCGGCGGTCGGGCCGGCACCGGGAGGAACCGGCGCCTTATCGATGTGCTTATGCACCTGTTCGGCGATCGGCGTGGCATCGACGCGGCTGATGGCGTTGAGGTTGTCGACGGCGGAATTGTTGAGGACGTAGGGGCGCAGGAAGATGAGCAGCTCCGTCCGGGTCTTCGTCTTCGAGGTGCCGCCGAGCAGGTCGCCGATGATGGGGATCGGCCCGAGGCGGTTCTTGGTCGTCGTATCGTTGGAGCGCTGCAGGCCGCCGAGGACGATGATCTCGCCGCTCATTGCGCTGACGAACGAATCGGTCGAACGGCGGCCGATGACCGGCTGCTCGTTGCCGTCGATGGTCACGGAGCCGAGGACATCTTCCACTTGCTGCGTCACCTGGAGTTGGACGGAGCCGTCCTTGCCGATGAGCGGCAACACCCGGAGCTGGATGCCGATGTCGCGCTGCGAGACCGTCGAGCTGGACACCAAACCGGCGGTGCCGCCCGTGGACTGCGTGCCCGTGATGACCGGGCGGGACTCACCGACGAAGATGGTCGCTTCCTTGTTGTGCGACGTGGTGATCGCGGGGACGGAGAGCACGTGCAGGTCGTTCTTGGTCGGCGTCGAGGAGGTGCCGAGGTTGACGATGCCCGTGAGCGTGCCGTTGGGGGCGAGGGTGGCCGAGCCACCACCGACACCGGTGACGCCGCCGGCGCCGCCGAAGAGCGTGCCGTTGACGCCGGTGAGCTTGCCGTTGGTGACGGTCATGCCGAGGGCGGTGATGCCGCTGCTGTCGTTGCTCGTGAGCGTGACTTCGGCGATGACGACCTCGACGCGGACCTGCGGGAGGACGACGTCGACCTTGTCGATCAGGTCATGGAGGAGGCGCAGGTCGTCCTTGGTGCCGGAGACGACGATGGAGTTGGAGCGGACATCGGCGATGACGGTGACCATCGAGCTGAACTCGTCCGCGCCGTTCTGCTGGGAACCGGCCGCGGCGGTGGCCCCGGTGGCGGTCGGGGCGGCGGGGGTCGGGGTCGTCACGCGGTTCGTGCCGTTGGTCGTCCGGCCGCCGTTGGCGGTGGAGGCGGCGCGCGTTTGGCCGGTGATGAGCTGCGTGAGGAGCGAAGCGGTCTCGGTGGCGTTGGCGTGACGCAGGAAGACCACATCGGTCTTCGTGTTGGGGTCGGACGTCGCGTCGAGGGATTCGATCAGCTTGTCGAAGAAGGTGTGCTGGTCGGCGGAACCCATGACGATGACGCGGTTGGTGCGTTCATCGGCGGTGAAGCTGGTGCCGGTCGAGAGGCGGAACGGCGCGGCGCCGTTGGAGGCGGGCGTGCGGAGGAGGGCCGTCAGCTTGTTGACCATATCGGAGGCCAACGCGTGCTTCAGGTTGTACATCTTGGTCGCGATGACGTCGAGCTGCGGACGGTCGAGCTGCGCGAGGAGCGTCTCGATCTTCTGCAGGTTCATGATCGAGTCGGTGACCAGGATGGCGTTGTTGCGGCCGAAGAAAACGGGCGGCGTGCCGAGCGTGCCATTGAGCATGCCCTGGATTTGGGCGACGACTTCTTGGCCGTTGGCGTGCTTGAGGAGGAAGATCTTGGAGGCCACGCGACCGCTGGCGGGGAGCGAAAGCGCGCTCTCGCTGAGCAGCGTCGGCGATTCGGCCTTGGCGACGTTGTTCGGGACGACCTTGAGGAACTTATCGCCCTGCTGGATGACGGCGACGCCGTTCAGGGAGAGCAACGTTTCGATCGCGAGCAACGCGTCGTTGCGCGTGGCGGAGGCGGGCAGCGAGAGGGTGTAGAGGCTGGCCGGGAGGGCTTGCGGACGAAGCACCGTCTTGCCGGTCCAGCGCTGGAGCAGGTCGAGCACCTGGCCGATGGTCTCATCGCGCAGGACCATCGGGCCGACCTTATCGGTGCCGTTCAAGCTGGGCACGGGCGTCGCGGCGACGGTACCGGCGATCGCCGCCGGAGCGGCTGGCGCCGGGGCGGTCTGGGCGAAGCCGGCAGGGGCCAAGGCCAGGCTGACGGCGGCGAGGAGGAACAACGGGGAGAGCGACCGCTGGACAGAAGGGGTGGAAGGGCAATTCACTGGAGGAGGGGGTGAAGGGATTAACACCAAAGGTGGGGAATAGTTCGACGGAAAAGGTGCTTTTAGGAGGAATGTTTGGGGACCGATGGGGGGCGGGCCTGCCGAACACCGGCCGCAGACAGGAAGGTGAACATTATTTCACCCTTTGGGATGGACAAATCGGCCTTTAACCCCCTTTACTGAGCCTAGGCACCCTATGCGCGAAGATATCCCCGAATGGCTTGGAAAGCCCCCGCGTCGGGGCACCGATGAATGGGAGGCATGGCTGGCAAAATGGCGGGCCTACGCCCGGGCCGAATTAAAGGATACCGCGGCCGACGATCCGGAATTCGATTTTGGCCTCCTGACCATGGAAGAGCGTTGGCAAGTCGCCTTGGCCTTGGAGATCCGCAAGCACATCGAGCAAGGACGCGCCGGGGGGCCCTGCCCCTTCCTGCAAAACCGCAGCATCTCCGACCTCCTCCATGCCTCCGTCGTCGCCTGGCAGGTCGGCCGTTCCGTTTTCTCCACCGAGCCCAACGAACGCACCCTGCTCGCCGACCAGTGGGTGACCAAGCGGCTCAACCCGCGGCGCCGGCGGATTGCCCACGGCATCCGTTACGGGTTTCTGGCTGGCCTCGGGGGCGAACCGGCGGAACCCGCTTGGTCTTCGGCCGACTACGTCGCCGCCTATGAAGCCGCCTGGAATGTAGGTAACGCCATGGCCATCGACAGCGACCCGCGGTGATGGGGTTGCGGAGTGCGCCGCCGCGGGTAGAGTAGCCCTTCTAGAACCTATGGATTATCTGACACCCGCCCTCCTCTTTGCCGTCCTTGGCCTCGTGGCCTACCTGGCCTTCTTCCGGAAAAACCCGGAAGCCACGGGCAACGAAGCCGGCAACGCCCTGCTCTTGGAGGAAGTCCGCCAACAGCTCGCGGCGGCCAACGCGACGGCCGAACGCGAACGCAACGCCAAGACCGAGGCCCTGACGCGCGTGTCGGGCGCGGAATCCGCCAAGCAGGCCGCGCAAGCGCAGCTGACCGAAGCGGAAACCCGCCATGCGCGCCAAGCCGCCGAACAGAAGGCCAGCGCCGAACAGACCCTCGCGCAAATGCGCGAGGACCACCGGAAGGCGCTCGAGGCCGCCGAAGCCCGCTACAACCAAGCCCTGGCCGACCTCCGCACCACCTTCGAGAAGACCAGCACCGACGTCCTCAAGGGCATGGCGCCCGACGTCACGAAGGAAGTCGCCAGCAAGGTGGAACCGTTGATCGCGCAGATCAACACCGCCCTCGGCAACTACCGCGAAGCCATGCAGCAAAGCCTCACGAACCAAGGAGATGCCTTGGCCGCCGTGGGCGCGCAGATGAAGACCATCAGCGAGACGACGGCCGCCTTGGCCACGAGCACGACGGATTTCACCTCGGTGCTGAAGTCTTCGCAGCACCGCGGCAAGTGGGGCGAACAGACCCTCCGCCGCGTCGTCGAAGCGGCCGACCTCAGCCCGCACTGCGATTTCAGCGAACAAGTTTCGCAAGATGACTCGCGCCCCGACCTCATCGTCAAACTCCCCGGCAACCGCTGCATCATCATCGACTCGAAGGTCCCGGAATTCGACGTCGCCATCGCCGACCAGGCCGCGCCCAACCGCCGCGAACTCGTGGCCGCCCATGCCGCCAAACTCCGCAAGACGATCCGCGACCTCGCCGCCAAGGATTACCCGACGGCCATGGGCAAGCAGGGCGTGACGCCCTACGACAAGGTCATCCTCTTCCTGCCGGCCGAGTCCCTCCTGAGCACCGCGCTGGAAGGCGACAACGAGCTCATCCTCGCCGCGGCGCGCGAAGGCATCCTACTCGCCACGCCGGCCACCTTGATGGGCTTCCTCGGGGCCATCAACCTCGCCTGGCAGCAGCACACCCAGGCGGAGAACGCGGGCAAGATCGCGGAAGAGGCCACCGAACTCTTCGACCGCCTCGTCAAGTTCGCCGAGCACTTCACCAAGGTCCGGAAGGGCCTGCTGAGCGCCGCCGAAAGCCTCGATGCGGCGATCGGCAGCTACGAGACGCGCATCCGCCCGCAAGGCGAACGCGTCCGCGAATTGGGCGGCGCGGCGAGTCGGGCGGCGCTGGGCGAAATCCATCCCGTCAACGCCAACATCCGCCGGCTCGAAGACTCGGCCGAGTAAGCGCGGCGACCCTGCTGGTGGAGCCGATGAGGTTCGAACTCACGGCCTCGTCATTGCGAACGACGCGCTCTACCAACTGAGCTACGGCCCCACACAGCAGGACATGCAAGCAAGCGAAGGCCGTCCGGAGGGTCAAGGTTTAGATGACCCCTGGGCCAGGCCGGCGGGCGGAAAACGACGGGTTCCCCTTGCCTCCGCGGGTGGGTGCCATACTTTTCTCGGCTCTTCCCACTCACATGCGCGTCTCCAGAGAAACCGTCGTCGGCATCGAATACACCCTCAAGGACGACAAGGGCAACGTGCTCGACACGTCGGCTGGCCATGGCCCGATGGAATACCTCCACGGCGCCAGCAACATCATCCCCGGCTTGGAGCAAGGCCTCGAAGGCCTCACCGCGGGCGACACCAAGGTCGTCGTCGTGCAGCCGGCCGATGCGTATGGTGAATACAGCGAGAAGTTGATCCAGCGCGTCCCGCTCGATCGCTTCGGCGGCAACAAGGTGGAGATCGGCATGCGCTTCCACGCCGAAACCAACCTCGGGATGCGCGTGCTCGTCATCCGTCATGTCGACGAGCAGGAAGCCGTCCTCGACGGCAACCATGAGCTCGCCGGCAAGACCCTGACCTTCGACGTCAAAGTCGTCTCCGTGCGCGCCGCCGAACTCACGGAACTCGCCCATGGCCATCCGCACCAAGCGGGCGGTTGCTGTGGTGGCGGCGGTTGTGGCTCCGGCGAATCCGAAGGCGGCTGTTGCTCGTCCGAAGGCGCTGCCAGCGGCGGCTGTTGCTCCACCGAAGGTTCGAGCGCCGGCGGTTGCTGCTCTTCCGAAGAACCGGCCGCGCAGAAGAAAGAAGGCGGCTGCGGCAATGGTGGCTGCGGTTGCTCGCACTGAGCGCGAAACGACGACGCAAGCCTCAGCCCCGGACCTCCGGGGCTTTTTTGTCGGAGCCACGCTCAGGCCAACGGCAGGCCGCTGCCCACCAGGCAGACTTCGTCGTGCCAGGCGAGGAGCTCGCGCAATTCGGGATGGATCTCGGGGTTGCCGACGACCCGCAGCAGTTCGCAGGTGGCGTAACCGTCCGCGGCGGCGCGGTAGCTTCGCTCCCAAGCGACGAACTCGGCCTCGGCGGCGGCATCCGCCCAAGGCCATGGTGGCGGCGAGGTGCGCAGCCCTAAGCGCCACGGCTTGGGCGTGAGGCGCGCGCGGAAACAGGCCTGCGCATGGCAGAGCCGCGCGTAGAGCGGATCCGCGCCCAATTCGCGGAACGCCTCTTGGACAAGGTCGTCGCCAGGCCGGAAAGGCGCGTGCGTCGCCAAAAGCCGCAAGCCCGCGGCGGTCCGGTAGATGCGCCAACCCCAACTAGGATGGGCCGCCGCCCACCGTACGGCACGGGCGACCGCGGCGGATTCGGCCGAGGCGGGGTCATCGCGACCGAGGGGTTTAGCGCCGAAGAGCCGCGCGAAAAAGCCCGGTGCGGACGGCGCCGGCAAGTCGACGTCGACGAACAAGGCATGGGCCGCATTGAGGACCTCGGCGCCGGACGCGTTGCGGGTGACCGCGACGGACAGGCCAGCGGACGAGCGGACGACCTCGTGCAGGACCAGTTCGCGCATCGGCCGGCCGAGGTAGTAGCCGTCTTGACGCTCTGGGCGACGGCCGCCACGGAGCAACGCTTCCAAACGGATGGCGCGAGCAAGGGCGTCGGCTTGCGCCGCTTCCGGAGAGACGTCGGACCACCCCCAAGCCACTCCGGCGCCGGAACGACCCAAAGCCCAATGCCGCGGGAACCTCATGCCCCCCAGCTCCACTCCATCGCGATGACGATGTCGGGGTGGAGCGATTGCTTCACCGGGCATGCTTCGGCGGCGCGGATCAAGCGCGGGCGAATGTCTTCGGGGATGCCGGCGGGCATCGAGATGCGGAGGTCGAGGCGGGCGATGCGGCGGGGCGGCACGGTCGTCATGTGCTTCTCGACCTCGACGCGCGCGCCGCGGAAGTCGGCGTCCAAGGACTTCGCCTGGATCCCGAGGATCGTCAGGATGCAGGACCCCACGGCGGTGGCGGCGAGGTCCGACGGCGAGAACGCCTCGCCCTTCCCTTGGTTATCGACCGGCGCGTCGGTCAACAAGGTGCTGGCCGACGGACCATGCGTGGCACGCGTACGGAGGTCGCCGAGGTAGTCGCAGGAAAGCTTCACGCTCATGGCCAAACCGTAAGCGGTGGCTCACCGGGAGGTCGAGTCCGCAAGCGGGCACGAAAAAGCCCCGGTGGTCCGGGGCTCGTTCGCGCGGACGGCAACGGCTTATTCGCCGTCCTTGCCGATGGAGTCGACCGGGCAGCCTTCGAGGGCTTCCATGCACTTGTCGATGTCTTCCTGGGATTCGGGCTGCTTGAAGACGTAGGAGTAGCCGCCGTCATCTTGGCGGGTGAAGAACGCCGGGGCCGTTTCGCGGCAGAGGTCGCAGTCGATGCACTGGGAGTCCACGTAGAACTTGCCGGGGACGCTTTCGGGACGCTTATCGTTTTTGTCAGCCATGGGAGGAAAAAGGAAAGTGAACGGGGAACGCGGTCTGTCAAGAATCCGTCACTTTTCGGGCACCAGCATCACGATTTGATGGCTCGCGAGGCCGGCCAACCCGAGCGGGAAAGACACCGTGAGGCGCTCGGGCGTGTCATAAACGACGACCAAGCGGGCGATGACGAAGCCGTTGGGACGCCACCCCGGCTGGGCGGCGGCGTCGAACGTGAAGCGGATATCCGTCGTGCGGATCGGATGCTCCAGCTCCTGGGCGAGCAGCAGGCGCATCCGCTGACGCGCTTCCGGCGAAACATCGTCCCAGCAGACCATGGACTCCAAGGCCTTCGTATCCCGGGAACCATGGGCGGAGACCCAGGCCGTTTGGAGGCGGCCGAGGGCCCGCAACTGGAAGTAACCGAACAGCATGCTGACGGTGAAGACCCAAAGCCCGATCCGCGCCCAGAGCGGCAGCGGCGACAAGATCGACCAGCGACGGGTGGGAAGCAAAGGCGTGCTCACGGGAGAAGTGCGTTGACCCAGTCCACAGGCTGGGGGTAAGCAGGATTAAAGACATGGCGAACGATAGCAAGCCCTCCTCCGACACCGGTCGCTACGCCGCCCGCGGCGTCTCCGCCTCGAAGAACGAAGTGCACGCCGCCGTCGACAAGCTCGACCGCGGGCTCTTCCCCGGCGCCTTCTGCAAGATCACCGAAGACCATCTGACGGGCGACCCGCAGCGTTGCGTCGTCACGCACTCCGACGGCTCCGGCACCAAGGCCTTGCTCGCCTACCTCTGGTGGAAGGAAACCGGCGACGCCACCGTCTTCCGCGGCATCGCCCAGGACAGCATCGTGATGAACATCGATGACCTCCTGTGCGTCGGCGTCACCGAAGGCGTCATCCTCTCCTCGACCATCAACCGTAACGCCAAGGCCATCCCGGGCGCCATCCTCGCCCAGCTCATCGAAGGCACCGAAGAAGTCCTCGCCATGCTGCGCGCGCAAGGCTTCGGCATCCGCTCCGGTGGCGGCGAAACGGCGGACGTCGGCGACCTCACCCCCACCCTCACGGTCGACTCCACCGCGACGGCCATCCTGCGCCGCGGCGACGTCATCGACGCCTCCCGCATCACGCCGGGCTTGGCGATCGTCGGCCTCGCCTCGGGTGGTCGGTGCGCCTACGAAGCGGGTGAGAACAGCGGTATCGGCTCGAACGGCCTGACCAGCGCCCGCCACGAGCTCCTGGCCAACACCTACGCCCAAAAGTACCCGGAGACCTATGACCGGGCGATGCCGGCCGACCTGGCCTACTGCGGGCCCTATCGCCTCACGGACCCCCTGCCCGGCTCCAGTTTGACCGTCGGCCAAGCCCTGCTCTCCCCCACCCGGACCTACGCCCCCTTTGCCCTCCGCCTCCTCCAGGCCCTCGGCCGGGACCGCGTCCGTGGCCTGATCCATTGCTCCGGGGGCGGCCAGACCAAGTGCAAGCGCTTCGGCACCCGCGTCCATTTCATCAAGGATAACCTCTTCCCGGCACCACCCATCTTCGCGGCCATCGCCCAGGCCAGCGGCACGGAACCCGAGGAAATGCATAAGGTTTACAACATGGGGCACCGCTTGGAGGTCTACGTCGACCCTGCGGACGTCCCGGCCGTCCTCGCCGTCGCCGCCGGCCTCCAGCTCGAAGCTCGGGTCGTGGGCCGGACCGAGGCCTCGAGCCAGCCGGATGGGTCGAACCACGTCACGGTCATCAAGGACGGGGTGTCGCTGCGCTACTCCTGACCGTCCAAGGACAGCTGAAAGTAACCGGGTGGTCGGGCAGACAGGACTTGAACCTGCAACACCCTGCTCCCAAAGCAGGGACTCTACCAATTGAGATACTGCCCGAAAACCCGACTTGCATGCTGATTTTGTATTGCCGTCCCTGTCAATCCGCTAATCTCAAACCGTTCCAACCCGAATCATCCTCTCCAACATGGAAAACGACAGCATCTCCTCATCCTCCTCTGAATCCAAGCTCCCGCTCATCGTGGGCATCGTCGGCTTCGCCCTTGGCGCCGCCGGCCTCGTCCTCGCCTTGAAGGCGAAGGGCTCCGCTGAAGCCGCCACGACCGCCGCCACCAAGGCGACGGACGCCGCCGCCGAAGTCAGCGCCGCGCTCGCCCAAAAGGCCAACGCCGCCGACCTCACTGCGATCACCGCCGAACTCGGCAACATCAAGCAGGGCATCGACGCGAACAACAAGACCTTCTCCGATTCCATCGCCGCTCTCCAGGCTGGCCTCAAGGCCAAGACCACCGCGCCCACCACCGGTGGCGCAAATGGCAAGGCGGCCGCTGTCGCTGGTCCTGGCTCCTACGCCGTGCAGAAGGGCGACACGCTCTCCGGTATCGCCAAGAAGGCCGGCATCTCGCTGAAGGCACTCCAGGATTTGAACCCTGGCGTTAACCCCAACAAGATGCAGATCGGTCAGGTTCTGAAGACCAAGTAAGCTTCGGACCATGTCTGCGCCCGCCCGCTGGTCCGTCCAGCACGAAGCGCTGCATGCCGACTGCAAGGTCTTTCGGGTTTACAAGGAACACTCTCATCACCCTCTCGACAAACGAGAGGGTGATTTTTTTGTCATCCACGCCAACGACTGGGTGCTCGCGCTGCCGCTCACCGACGATGGTCGGTTGGTGATGGTGCGCCAATACCGCTTCGGCTTGCAGGACCTCTCGACCGAAACCCCGGGCGGCGTGATCGACGCCGGGGAAGACCCCGTCCTCGCCGCGGTGCGCGAGACGGAAGAGGAAACCGGGTTCGCCGGCGGGCGCGCGACGCTCCTCGGCAGCTGCGCGCCCAACCCCGCCATCCAGCGTAATCGCTGCCATTTCGTGCTCCTCGACGGCGTCCGGCCGACGGGGGCCAAGTCGCCCGATGAGCACGAGGAACTCCAGGTCCTCAGCGTGGCTCCGCGCGTAGCCTTGCAGAACGCCCTCGCTTCCCCGCACACTCACAGCCTCGCCCTGCTCGCGCTCTTCCGCCTGCGCGAAGCCAAGCCCGCACTCTTTACATGACCCAACCTCGCCGCATCAAAGTCAAAGGCCTCGCCACGCCCGACAACGTCCTCGTCATCGGCTCCGTCGCCTACGACAGCATCGTCACCCCGCACGAAACCGGCGAACGCATCCTCGGCGGCAGCGCGTCGTACGCCTGCCTCGCCGCCAGTTACTTCGCGCCGCCCCACATCGTGGGCGTCGTCGGCCACGACTTCCGCGACCGCGACCGCAAGAAACTCGCCAAGCGCGGCATCGACCTTTCGGGCCTCCAGCTCGACGAGACCGGACGGACGTTCGCTTGGCGCGGCCGCTACCACGAAAATTACAACCGCCGCGACACCGAGGACCTGCAGCTCAACGTCTTCGAACGCTTCCAGCCGCGCCTGACGGAACTTCAGCAAGCGATGCCGTACGTGATGCTCGGCAATATCCGCCCCGACCTGCAACTGGCCGTCCTCAACCAACTCACCGCCCCCAAGTTCGTCCTCGTCGACACCATCGACATCTGGATCGAGACGCAGCGGGAAAAGCTCAGCGAAGTCATGCGCCGGTCCGACCTCTTGGTCGTGAACGATTCGGAAGCGGCGAAGTTGACGGGCCAGACGAACGTCATCGTGGCCGGCCAGCACCTCCGCCAGCACGGCTGCCGGACGGTCATCATCAAGAAGGGTGAACACGGCGCGGTGCTCTTCCACGAAGAGGGCCTCTTCACCCTGCCCGCCTTCCCCGTCACGGAGCTCCGCGACCCCACCGGCGCGGGCGACAGCTTCGCCGGGGCGCTCTTGGGGTACCTCGCCGCCGCCGGGAAGACCGACTTTGCCTCCCTCCGCCAAGCGATGGTCTACGGCACGGCCGTGGCCTCGCTCACCGTGGAAGCCTTCTCGACCGACCGCTTGGCCAAGTCCGGCTGCACGGAGATCAAGAACCGCCGGAAGGAACTCCTGAAGATGACGAAGGCCTAACGCTTCCGTCCGAGCGCGCGCCACAAGGCGACGAGCAGGACGAGCGTGAAGACCACATCGGCGGCCACCAGGACCCAGGGTCCTTCGCGCTTGGTGGCCAAGGCGAGGGCTACTCCGCCCAGGACGACCGCGAGGACGGCGCCGCCCAACCAAGGGACGAGGCGACGGAGTTTGGCGTTGGATTCTTCGGGGGTCATGCGAAGGAGCGGCGGTGCGACTCGGCCAAGCCGAGCAAGGTGAGGTGTGGTTCGTGGCGTACCCGGTCGCGCCAGCTGGCGGGCAAGTAGACCGCCGCCCCACCCGTGACGAGCACCACGGGAGCGGGGCCGCCCTGCTTGGTCAGCTCCGCGGTGACGGCGTCGAGCAAGGCCCCGATCATGCCGGCGAAGCCCAGGGCGCAACCCGCGCGCATCGCATCGACCGTGGACTTCCCGATGGCGGGGCCACCGAGCAGGTCGGCGGGATCCAAGGCGGGCAGCAAAGCGGTCCGCTCATGAAGATAGCGGGTCATCACACCGAGGCCCGGAGCGATGATGCCCCCGGCGTAGCCCTGTTCGGTCAAGATATCCACCGTCGTCGCGGTGCCCATGCCGACGACGACGGCGGGGGCGCCCGCCACGAGCTGGGCCCCGACGCAATCGGCGAGACGATCTTGGCCGACTTCGGCGGGCCGCGGGTAGTCGAAACCCAACCCGCGGACGGTGTCGTGGCGGAGGTGATGGTAAGGCAAGCCGCTCCCGAGCAAGACCGGCTCAATGGTGGCGGTCGCAGCGGGGACCACGCTGGCGAGGGCGAGGCCGGTCGGCGCATGCGTGGTCAACAACGCGCGCAGCCCTTCGGTCGTCAGGGCGGCGGTGGGGAGCTCGCCCGATGCGAGGATGGAGCGTCCAGCCACCAGACCCCAGTGCGCATGGGTGTTTCCGACATCGAGACAAAGGATGGCCACGGCGAGAAATTAGCGGAGCCGGCGCTGAGCGCAAGGTTGCTCGCTCATTCCTTCCGCAAGGTGACCTCGCCGGAGGAAACGATGCTCTTGCGACCGCCGCCGGTACGCAGGATCAGGGAGCCCTCGTCGTCGATGCCGTCGACGATGCCGGCCACCGGTTCGCCCCGTAAGCCGACGCGGACCGAGCGGCCCGTCAGGACATCGTAGCGCTGCCAACGGGCACGGAAGGTGGGCATCCAGGTGCCGTCGATGAATTGCTCCCAAGCCACGAACAACGCCGCGAGCACTTCCGCCGCGACGCGACTGACATCGAGCGCCGGCGCTCCGGCGAGCTCCAAGGAAGCGGCGATGGCCCGCAACTCCGGCGGAAAGTCTTTTGATTTGGACGACACGTTGAGGCCGAGACCGAAGACCAGCTCGCGGACGGCATCGGCATCGAGGCGCGCCTCGGTCAACATCCCGGCGACCTTGCGGCCATCCGCCGACAACAAGTCGTTGGGCCATTTCAGGCCGAGCTTCACCGCGTAAGCCGCCTCGACATGGGCGCAGACCGCGAGCCCCATCCACAACGTGAACGGCTTCAGGTTTTCCGGCGGGATGAAGGGCCGGAAGGCCAGCGACAGGTAGAGATTCCCCGCCGGGGTGCTGTGCCAACGCCGACCGAGCCGACCACGGCCGGCGCTTTGCGCTCGGGCGAGGATGGCGAACGGGGCTTCCTGGCCGGCGGCCAGACGCCGCTCCGCTTCCGAATTGGTGCTATCGACCTCGGCCAAGAGCTCCACCTCCGGGGCCACCTTGCACCGCCGCAAATGCGCATCGAGCCACGCCGCGTTCACTTCGCGGGGCACGTCGGTCAACGTATAACCCTTCCGCGTCGAAGCCTGGAACGTGAAGCCCGCGGCGCGCAGTCGCTCCAGCCGACTCCAGACGGCGACCCGGGAAATCCCGAGCTCCTTCGCCAGCCGATCGCCGCTGACGGGCTGATCGCCGGCTTCGAGAAACGCGAGGAGGATGCTGCTGTCGAGGGCGGGCATGGCTTAAGCCCAATCCAGGCCGATATCCGCCCAACTCGCGGCATGCGTCAGCGCGCCGCAGGAAACAAAGTCGGGGTTGAGTTCGCCGATGAGCGGCAACGTGGCGAGGTTAACGCCCCCACTGACCTCGGACCAAGCGTGGCCGCGCAGAAGCGGGAGCGCCGTGCGCAGCTGGACGAGCGGGAAATTATCGAGCAGCACCACGTCGGCCCCCGCCGCCAGGACCGGTTCGATTTGGGCCACCGCATCGACTTCCACTTCGACGAGCAAGTCGGGCCGCGCGGCGCGGGCCGCCCGCACCAGGTCGGTCAACCGCTGCGACCCGGTGGCTTCGCCGGCCGCCAGGTGATTGTCCTTCACCATGATGCGGTCGAAGAGGCCGAGACGGTGGTTATAACCGCCCCCTTGGCCGACGGCGTATTTTTCCAGCATCCGGAAGCCCGGGGTCGTCTTGCGCGTATCCAGCAGCCGCGTGGTCGAGGCCCCCAAGGCGCGGGCATGCGTGCGGGTCTGCGTCGCGATCCCCGTCAGTCGCTGGAGGAAATTCAGGAGCGTCCGTTCGGCCGTGAGCAACTCGGCCGCCGGGCCGGTGAGTTCGGCCACCACCGTGCCCCGCGTGACCGCCGCCCCATCCGCGACGAGGGGACGGACTTGCGCGGCGCCACCATAGACGGAGAGGATGGGTTCGAGCACGCCCAAGCCAGCGATGACGTAATCGCCCCGGGAGACCAAGCGCGCGTGGGCCCGCTGAGTCAAACCCCCGAGCAAGGCGGCGGAAGGATCACCCGGTCGAGCGGGCGGTTGACGGAGACCGCCACCGGCGACGTCTTCCGCGCGCGCCATTTCCGCCAAACGCCGCACCCAAGCCGGATCGAGCTCATCCCACCGTAAACGGCGGATGAGTCGATCGGTCTGGCCAGGGTCGCGTGGCATCGACGGCAACGTAGGGGCGGGGCCGTCTGACCGCAAGGTCAGGAGAAGAACTTCCGGAACTTATGCTTCCAGGAATCGGACACCGGCGTGGCGCCGTCGTTCGAGGCGTCGGCGTAGGCCTGCAAGGCCGCCCGCTGGGTATCCGTGAGTTTCTTGGGGACGTCGATGTCGACGCGGACCAAGAGGTCGCCGCAAGTGCCGCCACGGAGTTTGGGCATCCCTTCGCCCTTGAGGCGGAAGGTCGTGCCGCCTTGCGTCCCGGCGGGAATCTTCAGGATCGTCTTCCCCTTCAGCTTCGGAACCTCGATGGGCCCGCCGAGCGCGGCGATCGAGAATTTCACGGGGACCGCGCAGGCGAGGTCATCGCCATCGCGTTCGAAGAGTTCGTGGTCCTGGATGGTGATCTCGACGTAGAGGTCGCCGGCGGCGCCGTTCCGGCGACCCGCGGAACCATTGTTGCTGGAGCGCAGGCGGGTGCCCGTATCGACCCCTGGCGGGATCCGCAGATCCACGGTGTGGTCACCGACCACGCGGCCTTCGCCGGCGCAACCGCGGCACGGCTTCTCGATGCGTTCGCCTTGCCCGCCGCACGAAGGACAGACCTGGCGCATCTGGAAGAACCCATTGGAGCGCACCACGTGGCCCTGGCCGCCGCACGTCGGACAGCGGCTCTTCTTGGAGCCCGGCTCGGCGCCGGTCCCGGTGCACTTCTCGCAGGCCTTGTGCTTGCGGTAAGTCACCTTGCGGCTGACGCCGGTCGCCGCCTCCTCGAGCGTCAACGTGATCTCGTAGCGCAGGTCTTCGCCGGACGATTCCTGGGACTGACCGCCGCCGCCGAACATGTCGCCGAAACCGCCGCCGCCCCCGCCGCCGAACATCTGGTTGAAGATGTCCATCGGGTCGGCCCCGCGGTGGGTGCGCTGGCCACCCCCGCCGCCGGGACCGCCCTGTTCGAAGGCCGCTTCCCCGTGCTTGTCGTAGAGCCCGCGTTTTTGTTCGTCGGAAAGCACCTCATAGGCGCGGGAGATCTGCTTGAACTTTTCCTCCGCCGCCTTGTTGCCCGGATTGCGGTCCGGGTGGAACTCCATCGCCTTCTTGCGATAGGCTTTCTTGATTTCATCTGCCGTGGCGCCTTTCGCGACGCCCAGGAGACCGTAAAAATCTTCGGCCATGGTTGCGCGGCTTACTTGTTCGCGGGGCCCGTCGAGACGAAGACGGCGGCGGGGCGGAGCACGCGTTCATGCAGCGACCAACCCGGGCGCGCCACGCGCGTGACGGAGCCTTCGGGCACGGTATCGCTGGCCTCCTGGGAAACCGCCTCATGGTGCGAGGGGTTGAACGGCTGACCCAGCGGGTTGAGTTCGGCGAGCCCCTGTTGGGCCAAGGTGTTCCGCAGCTGGTTGACCGCCATGCGGAAGCCCTCGGCGACCGCGCGGCCTTCGGTCTGACCTTGGGCGGAGGCGAGCCCGAGGGCGAGCGCGTCGAGGCTCGGCAGGAGTTCCTCGAGCAGATTCGCCGAGGCGAACTTCCGGAGTTCTTCGCGGTCGCGCTGGTGGCGACGCTGCTGGTTCTGTTGATCGGCTTGGCTGCGGAGGACCGTATCGCGGAGCCGGGCGATTTCGCCTTCCAGTTCGGCGATGCGGGTGGCGGCGTCGGGCTGCGCGGGTTCGGGGGCGGGAGTGTCGGTCATGGAATTATTTTTCGTTCAGGAGTTTTTCGGTGATGGACGTGCGGATCTTGTCCTTGGTGAGGTCGAACAGGAGCCCGGCGCTGGCGGCCGGGGTCTGCGCCACCACCTGCTTGCCCAAGGGGCCCGTGAGGGTTTCCTCAAGGTTCGCATCGGTGATGTTCTGCGCCTCGAAAACCAAGTCGAATTGGCGGTCGATGACCACGCGGCGTTGAGGCGTGCCGTCGGCGGCGATGACCGTGATATGGCCCACGCGGAGGCGGAGCTTTTCGATCAGGAACGGCGTGCGCGGCGCATCGCTGGCCGGTTGACCGGCGGGCGGGGGCGGAGTGTCCGCGGACTTAAGCCCACGAAAAATATCCTGGGCGTTGTTGTCCTTCAGGTACTCTTCCTTGCCGACCAAGGTGAGCTCATCGATGTCGAGTTCCAGCGAGTGGACGATGCGCCGGCCATTGCCGATGAACGTGGCCGGATCGAGGTCGAGCCGCAGCCGCTTGCCCTTCAGGAAGCGCGCGTCGGTCCAGCGACTCGGGTTGGTGACGGTAAAGTCCGCTAAACTGACCCGCCCGACGAACAAGTTGGTGTCGTTGTTTTCGACGGCCAGGTGGGCGCCGGTCTTGGACGACAGCGTGGAATCGAGGAGACCCGGGGCAAAGCGACCGACCGACCAGACCGACAGGGCCGCCGCCAAGACGACGAAAAGGATGACCCCGCCCAAAAGACTGAGGACCCGGCGGGAGACATTCCCTGGGCGGGCGATGGAACGGGCACTAGGCATGGGCTACGTATGAAAAATCAGCAATAGTTGTGCCATCCTGAGGGGTCAACGGCAGAGCCCAAAAAGCCAGTTTTTCGGTGTTTTAGCGGGGTGGCGTAAAAACAAAGAACCCGCCAGCGTGGGCGGGCGGGTCCTTCTGTCACGGGGCTGTCTCGCCCCGACTAATTACTGGGCAGCGGCTGCGAGGACGCCACAAGCCACTTCATCACCAGCGGCCAGCTTCGGCGCCTTTTCCTGATTAGGGATGATGTTGGCGATGATCTCGTTCTTGTCGCTGACCTTCACGACTTCGACGAGGAGGGCCTTGCCGTCCTTGACCAGCTGGAGGCGGGCCTTGACGTCGGGCTTGTCGGAGCGGAGGAGGGAAATGAGACCGGAACCTTCGCGGACTTCGAGCACGCGGGCCTTATTGGCGTCCTTCGGGGCTTCGACCGCAGCGGCCACGGCAGCCTTCGGGGCTTCGGCCGGGGCATCCTTATCCCAAGAGAACTTGGCGCCAGGGGCAGCCGCTTCGACAGGCTTGCCGTTGACGTCGCTGATGCCCGTGGAGGCTTGCGAAGAGGTGGACCATGGGCTCTTGGAGCCTTCACAGGCAACGAGCAGGACGGAAGCGGAGAGGATAAGCAGAGAGCGCTGCATGGCAGTAGGGTAGGTCGGGAAGGGTCATTTCGGGGACCAAACGAGTCAACCCCTTAATGCTTGCGGAGGGGCAGTCCGTGGGCTTCCTCAAGGGCCTAATGAGCCAGGAAGCCCTTAAATTGATGATTGGGATGCCCAAAGGGAGCCTTGAAGAGGCCACCCTCCAGCTTTTTGCCCGTGCCGGCTTCCCGGTGGCCAAGAGCAGCCGCTCCTACCGCCCCTCTTTTGACGACCCGACCCTCGACGGCCGGTTCATCCGCGCCCAGGAGGTCGCCCGTTATGTCGAACATGGCTTCTTTGACTGTGGCCTGACCGGCCAGGACTGGGTCCAAGAGAACGCCGCGGACGTCGTGCAGGTCTGCGAGCTGATCTACAGCCGCGCTTCCGCCCAAAAATCCCGCTGGGTCCTCTGCGTGCCCGAAGCGTCCCCGGTCCAAACGGCCAAGGACCTCGCCGGCAAGCGCGTCGCCACGGAACTCGTCGAGACGACGCGCCGCTGGTTCAAGGCGCAAGGCGTCGACTGCGAAGTCGAGTTCTCCTGGGGCGCCACCGAAGTGAAGGTGCCCGAACTCGCCGATGCGATCGTCGACATCACCGAGACCGGCTCCTCCATCAAGGCCAACAAACTGCGCATCGTCGCCCAGCTCATGGAAACGACGACGGTGCTCGTCGCGAATAAGGCCGCGTGGGCGAATCCCGCCAAGCGCGCGAAGATCGAGCAGATCGTGTTGATGCTCCAAGGCGCCCTCGCCGCGCAGCACATGGTCGGCCTCAAGTTCAACCTCCCGAAGGCGAAGCTCGACCAAGTCGCCGCCGCCCTGCCCGCGTTGCGCAATCCGACGGTCTCGCCGCTCAGCAATCCCGAGTGGATCGCGGTCGAAACGATCATCGACGCCCGCCAGGCCCGCGAATTCATCCCGACGCTCAAGGCCGCCGGCGCGGAAGGCATCGTGGAGTATCCGATCAACAAGCTCGTCTATTAAAGCGCCATGGCTGACTCCGTCCGCGTCGGTCTGATCCAACTCACCGCCGAAGACACGCCGGCGGCGAATGTCCGCAAGACCATCCCGCGCATCGAAGAAGCCGCGGCGAAGGGCGCGAAGATCATCGGCCTGCAGGAGATGTTCACGACGAAGTATTTCTGCATCACCCAGGACCCGCGGAACTTCGACCTCGCCGAGCCCATCGAAACGGGCCCGTCGGTGACCGAACTCGCGAAGGTCGCGAAGCGTCTCGGGGTCGTCATCGTCGCCCCCCTCTTCGAAGCGCGCGGCAGTGAGGTCTACCACAACACCGCCGCCGTCATCGACGCCGACGGCAGCGTCCTCGGCAAATACCGGAAGATGCACATCCCGCAGGACCCGGGCTTCGAGGAGAAATTCTACTTCACGCCGGGCGACCTCGGCTTCCGCAGTTGGCCGACCGCCCACGGCAAGATCGGCGTGCTCATCTGCTGGGACCAATGGTACCCCGAGGCCGCTCGCCTCACCGCCCTCGCCGGCGCCGATATCCTCTTCTACCCGACCGCCATCGGCTGGCTCCCGGAAGAAAAGGCCGCCTTCGGTCGGGCCCAACATAACGCGTGGGAAACCGTCCAGCGTGGCCATGGCGTCGCCAATGGCTGCTACGTCGCCGCCACCAACCGCGTCGGGACGGAAGGCCGCACCCAGTTCTGGGGCCAAAGCTTCGTCTCGGATCCCTACGGCGAGATCGTCGCCCGCGCCTCGAGCGACCAGGAGGAAGTCCTCGTCGCGGACTGCGACTTGGCCAAGCAGCGCGAATTCCGCCGCATCTGGCCCTTCTTCCGCGACCGCCGCATCGACGCCTACGGCGACCTGACGCGCCGCCTGCGCGACTGACCTTTCGCATGTCCACGCCTCGCTCCCTTGGTTTCCGCATGCCTGCGGAATGGGAACCTCAGTCCGCCACCTGGCTGTCGTGGCCCTCGAACACCGCGCTGTGGCCGGGCCACTACGACCTCATCCCCGCGAAGTTCGCGGAGTTCGCCGCCGCCATCGCGGAGTTCCAGCCGGTCAAGATCAACGCCGCGGGCAAACTCCGCGCCGAAGCCGAACACGCCCTCAAGGCGGCCAAGGCCGACCTGTCGGTCATCGAACTGACGGACATCGCCACGGACGACGTCTGGTGCCGCGACCATGGCCCGATCTTCGTGAAGAACGATGCGACCCGCGAACTCGCGTTGACCGACTGGGAATTCCACGGCTGGGGCGGGAAGTTCGAAGCCTCGCTGGACAACCAAGTCCCCGGCAAGGTTGCCGCGCGGCTCGGCCTCAAGAAATTCAGCTACCCGTTTGAACTCGAAGGCGGCGGCATCGAAGTCTCGGGCGACGGCCTGCTGCTCACGACCGAAGCCGTGCAGAACAACCCGAACCGGGCCGAAGGCCGCGACGATGCTGCGTTCCATGCCGCCATCCGCGACGGCCTCGCCGTCGATGAACTCTTGTGGATCGGGGAAGGCCTCGCCAACGATGACACGGATGGCCACATCGACAACCTCGCGCGCTTCATCGCCCCACGCACGATTCTCGCAGTGGCTGAAGCCAACAAGGCCTCGCCGAACTACGCCCCGCTCCAGGAAAACCTCAAACGCTTGCGCGAGATGCGCCCGCGCCAGCAGCGCCTCGACGTCATCGAGCTCCCGATGCCAGAGCCGATCCGTTTGGCCGGCCGCGACCTCCCGCCGAGCCACGCCAACTTCCTCATCGTCAACGATGGCGTCCTTGTGCCGTTGTACGGCCAAGACTCCGACCAGCTCGCCCTCGGGATCATCGCGGACTGCTTCCCCGGACGAAAGATCGTGGGCATCGACTGCCGCTTGCTGCTGATCGAAGGCGGCGCCCTGCACTGCCTCAGCCAGCAGCAGCCGGCGTGAGCGCGGCGGAGCCGCGAGGGGGCAAGCTGGCATGGGGACGCGGGGACATGCGAGGGCAGTGCAATCGTGCAGATCGGAGCGGAGCTCCTGTGCAAACGTGCAAAGGTGAATGATGATCGGTCTTGCTCGATGCAGCCATCCGTCATCGACCCAGCCATTGATGTCGCTTACTTCTTCGGCTGAATCTTCGCGGCGCAGCCGCAATCGCCGGCGCAACCGCCTTCCTTGCGGCGACGCGCCGCGGCGAGCCAACGACGCAACAACCAGCCGGCCGCAACGCCGACGATGGCACCAATGAGGACGGCTTCGAGGTTCATGTGAGTCGGCTGACGACTTGATAGACCGCCACGGCCATGAGCCAGGCGAGGGTCGTCATGTAGAAGAAGGAAATCGCCGCCCACTTCCAGCCACCCGTCTCTTGCGCCAGGGTCGCGACGGTGGGACCGCACTGCGAGCAGAGGGCGAAGAACACCATCAAGGCCAGCACCGCTGCGAGCGAGAAGATCGGGGTACCGATGCGCGGGCCTTCGGTCCACTTGGCGGCGCGCATCACCTGCTGCAGGTGCTGGCTGTCGGCCTCGGCCCCTTCGCCGACGGAATAGGTGACGCCCAGCGTCGAGACGATGACCTCGCGGGCCGGGAAGCTGGCGAGGACGCCGACGGTGATCTTCCAGTCGAAGCCGCACGGGTCGAAGATCGGCTGCACGCTCTTGCCGAAGCGACCCATCCACGACTGCTCGACATAGGCGGACTGGACTTGCGCGTCGACGGCCGCGGACGCTACGCCGACGGAAGTGGCGCGGATGCGCTGCTCGACCGCGGGGTCGCGCGGGAAATAGGACAACGCCCAGACGATGATGGTGATGGCGAAGATGACCGTGCCGGCCTTGGAGACGAACTCCGCGGCGTTCTGCCACATGCGCCAAAGGACATCGCGGGGCTTGGGCATCTGGTAACGCGGCAGCTCCAGCACGAACGGCTGCGGCTTCACCTTGAGCACGAAACGGGTCAGCACGAACGCGGTCGGCACGGCGAAGAGCAACCCGACGCAGTGCATGCCGACCATGACCACCGACTCCCAGCCGGGGCCGTAGACCGGGCCGATGAAGGCCGCGCACATCAAGGCGTAGATCGGGAAGCGGGCCGAGCAGCTCATGAACGGCACGGCGAAGGCCGTCGCCAAACGGGCCTTGGGGTCTTCGATGGTGCGGGTCGAGAGGAGGCCGGGGATCGCGCAAGCGAAGCCGGACAGCATGGGCACGAAACTCTTGCCGTTGAGCCCGCACCAACTGAACAAGCGGTCCATGATGAACGCCGCGCGCGCCATGTAACCGCTGTCCTCCAAAATGCTGACGAACAGGAAAAGGATGAGGATCTGCGGCAGGAACGCGAGGAACGCCCCCACGCCGCCGATCATGCCGTCCGTGACCAAACTCTGGAGCATCGGCAGCCCGTCGAGGGTCGGCGCCACCACCGCCTTGAGCCAATCGACGCCGCCGGAAATCCACTGCATCGGGAATTTGGCCAACCAGAAAACCGCGGCGAACATCCCCAGCATGATGCCTGCGAAAACGATGGGCCCGAAGACGCGGTGCAGCAGGACCTGATCGACGGCGGCGCTGCCACCCGTCCGGTTGCCGCCGCCTTGCACGACGCCTTCCAGCAATTTGCGCAGGCGCTCGTAGTGGATCAGCGGCTCCGCGGCCAAGGGGTTGTAGCCGGCGCGGCGAACCTTGTCGCGCGCGGCGCGGATGACGGCTTCGCGGCGGGGCGCCTCCCATCCGAGGCGCTGCCCCACGGACGTCGTCGAATCAAACAGCAGCCGTTCCACATCGGCGCGACCGGGGGCGCGACCGATATCGGCGGCCACGCCGGCCGCCACATCCGCCAAAGCTTCTTCGACCAAGGCCGGCCACTCCACCGCCGGCATCCGCACGCGCGACCGGAGGGCTTCGCCGATGGCGCGGCGGACCGCGGCGATGCCTTCGCCTTTCCAGGCGGAGGTGAGCACGACGGGGACACCACCCAAACGCCGCGACAGCAGGTCGGCATTGATCTTCACGCCTTGCTCGGCGGCCACGTCGGCTTGGTTCAAGACCAGCACGACCGGCAGGCCCAACTCGGAGAGCTGCGAGGCGAGGAAGAGGTTACGGAGCAGGTTCGTGGCGTCGATGACCACGACCACGGCATCGGGCCGGCGGTCATCGGCGAGGTGACCGGAGAGCGCATCGATGACGACTTGCTCGTCGGGCGACGACGCGGAAAGCGAATAGAGCCCCGGGAGATCGACGAGTTCGACCTTCGTGCCTTCCCCGCAATCACATTGCCCCGACTTGCGGGCCACGGTGACCCCGGGGTAGTTGCCGACGCGCTGACGCAGCCCGGTCAGGGCATTGAACAACGTCGACTTCCCGGTGTTGGGGTTGCCGACCAAGGCAACCGTCAGGCCTGGCTCGGCGGCGCTCATGCTTGGGAGCGGGGGCGCTGGATGGGACAATCCGCGGCCACGTCGATGAGGATGTTCTGGGCCTCGGTCAGGCGAAGGCTCACCACTTGACCGGCGAACTCGATGGCCAAGGGGTCACCTAAGGGAGCCTTGCGGACCAACTTCAGCACCATTCCCGGGAGGAGCCCAAGCGCCATGAGACGCTGATCCACCGACCGCTCAGGATTGAGGGACGACAATTTGCCGTATTGGCCGGGCAGCAATTGGGACAGCGGAGTCACGCTTATTGAGAATGATTCTCAAGAAGTTAGCGGACAGGGGGGCATTGTCAACGCCTGCCTAGGGGTTTTGGGCAAATGCGTTGCCTGCTTTGGCGGGGTTTGCCTCTCTCTTATAGCCCCTGCCCCATGAAAACTCCCCTTCCCGTCCCGGATTCGACCCCCCATGTCCCGGAAGAAATGCACACCGGCGGGATTGGCGGCCACCCCAAGGGCCTGAGCAACCTCTTCTTCGCCGAACTCTGGGAGCGCTTTTCCTACTACGGGATGCGGGCGCTCTTGATGCTCTTCATGATCGCCCCGATGGCCGCCGGCGGCCTGGGCTTCACGCAGCAGCAAGCCTCCTCGATCTACGGCAACTACGTCATGTCGAGCTACATGCTCTGCATCCTCGGCGGCTTCATCGCGGATAACTTCATCGGCGCCCGCCGCGCGGTGCTCATCGGGGGCTTCGTCATCACCGCCGGACATTACACCCTCGCGCTCAATTCCGTCACGGCATTCTACGTCGGCCTCATCCTCATCGCGGTGGGCACGGGGTTGCTCAAGCCGAGCATCAGCACGCTCGTCGGCGGACTGTACGCCCGCGGCGACGCCCGGCGCGATGCGGGTTTCTCGCTCTTCTACATGGGCATCAACATCGGGGCGTTCGCCGCGCCGTTGGTGACCGGCTACTTGGCGCAAGACGCCGGCTTCAAGGAAATCCTGACCGGCTGGGGCTTTGATCCGGCGCACTCCTGGCACTGGGGCTTTGGCGCCGCGGGGGTCGGGATGACGCTCGGGATGTGGGTCTACGTTCGGCGCCTCAACTGGGTCAGCCATGTCGGCGACGCTCCCGCCGCGCACCACCCACGCCCCTGGGAGCGCCTCGCACTCGTGGCCCTCGGCACCATCGCCCTGCTTTACCTCATGATGAAGTCCGACGAATACGTCTGGCTGGCCTACACCATCTATTCGTTGCCGATCCTCGTGGTGCTTTATTTCGGCGTCTTCCGCAAGGACGACGACAGCAAGCGCATCGCCGCCATCGGCGTGTTCTTCATCGCGGCGGTCCTCTTCTGGGCGGTGTTCGAACAGGCGGGCACGACGCTGACCCTGTTCGCGGATGAACTCACGCGCACCGAGCTGCTCGGCCAAGCCTTCCCCTCGTCCTGGTTCCAATCCGTCAACGCGCTGTTCGTGATCGTGCTCGCGCCGATCTTCGCGTGGCTCTGGGTGGCGCTGGGGACCCGCCAACCATCGGTCGCGCTGAAGTTCGTCTTCGGGCTGATCTTCCTTGGCCTCTCCTTCGCGCTCATGGTGCCGGCCGCGCAAGGCATCGTCGCCGGCAAGGTGAGCCCGTGGTGGCTCATCGGCGTCTACTTCCTGCAGACGCTGGGGGAAATGTGCCTCAGCCCCGTCGGCCTCAGCACGATGAGCAAGCTGGCGCCGGCGCGCCTGACCGGCCTCGTCCTCGGCGTCTGGTTCCTCGCGACGGCCTTGGGCAACAAGCTCTCGGGGACGTTGTCCGCCGACTTCTCGTCGAAGGACCCCGCCGCCTTGGCGAGTTTCTTCAGCAATCAAGCCATCGTCGTCGGCGTCATGGCCATCGTGTTGTTGGCGCTCGTGCCATGGGTGCGCCACTTGATGGGCAAGGAACACCACTAAGCCGTGCAGCCGGAACCGTTCATCGAGGCTCCGCGTCCCGAAGAGCAGCCGACCCGATTCCGGCTTTGGTTCTCGGTGGCCCTCCTCGCCGTCGGGGTCGCGGTGCTGATCGCGGTCTCGGCCTACGTCTGGCCGATGATCGGCGAAGGTTTCTTCGTCCACGAACCAGCCACGGCCACGGTGGAAGGACGCGGCGTGCGCATCGTCCGTGAAGAACACGGCGAACGACAGGAAACCATCTACCACGTCACCTGGACCGATGACCGCGGGCGTTCGCAGAAGGGCGAACTCCAGACGTTCTGGCGGTCGTTCGCTCCCGGCGCAGAGCTGAAGGTGCGCTATGCGCTAAGGCCGGACGGCAAGGCAGCCGAAGTGTGGCCCGCCGATCCCGACCTCATCTGGATCGGGCCACTCGTGTTCTTCCTCTCGGCCGCGGTGACAACCATCCTCTTGTTTGCGCAGACCCTCGCCGCGGCGCTCAGAGCGATGCGTCCACCCGCACCGACACCGGGCAGTGGTCCGAGCCCGTGACCTGATCGTGGATCTCGGGGTGCGAGAACTTGAGGCCATCGGAAGTCAGGCAGTAATCCAAGCGCCACCCGATGTTGCGGGCGCGGATACCCGGGCGATAGCTCCACCAGCTGTAGCGTTGCGCGAGTTGGGGGAACTGCGCGCGGAAGGTATCCGTGAAGCCGTGGTCGTTGAGCAACGTCCCGAACGATGCGCGCTCCTCGTCGGTGAAGCCCGCGTTGCGGCGATTGGTGGCGGGATTGGCCAAGTCGATCTCCGCGTGGGCGACATTGAGGTCGCCGCAGACGACGACGGGCTTCTTCTTCGCCAGCTTGGCGAGGTATTTACGGAAGTCGGCATCCCACTGCAGGCGGTAGTCGAGGCGTTCCAATTCGCGCTGCGAGTTGGGAACGTAGGCGCTGAGGACGTAGCAGCCGGCGAACTCCGCGGTCACGACGCGGCCTTCGCGCGGGTGATCGCCGGGGAAATCGGTCGCGACCGACAAGGGGGCGGTCTTCGACAGGATGGCCGTACCCGAGTAACCCTTCTTTTCGGCCTCATGCCAAAACTGATGGGGGAAGGCCAGACCGAGCGTGCTCGCCGTCGCCGTCTCGCACTTTGTCTCCTGCAGGCAAAGGACGTCGGGGGCGCTTTGCGCGATGAAATCCGCCAAGCCCTTACCCAGGGCTGAACGGACCCCGTTGACGTTCCACGAGAAAATCTTGGCGGAACTCACTTGGCGGGCTTCTTCTTCGCGTCGGCCACTTCCTCCGGGGTCGCCTTGCGGCCGAAGAGCGAGTTCATCTTGTCGTCCAAAGTGTCCTTGGGGCGCGTCGTCGGCTTGGTCGTCGTCGGCGTCGGCTTTTCCGTCACGACCGGGGTGGGCTTCTCAACGGGAACCGGAGCGGTGGGCAGCGGGGCGATCGGCGGGACATACGGACGATCGGTCTTGTACGGCGCGGGAATCGTGCTGCCCTTGTCGGCGAGCTCGGTGATCTTGCGGCGAACCCCGGCTTCGAAGTCCGTGAGCTTCTGGTCGATTTCGAACTTCAAACCTTGGGCGCGCACTTCGAGCGTACCGTCGCCGAGCACCTTGGAGACCTGCAGCACATCGCCTTCGGCCAAGGGGATATCGGCGACCTTCTTGCCCTTCTCCATCAAGGACGTGCTGGTCGCGGTCGTCACCAGGACGGAAGGCGGCCAGAAAATCGGTCGGGCATTGAGGGCCGTGTAATCGAGCTTTTGGTTGGCGTCCGTCTTGGGCTTCGGCTCCACCTTCGCGACGGCGTCGGTCGACTTCGCGGGCTCCTCGGTCATGGGCTTGGCGGGCTCGGCCGGTTTGGCGGGCTCTTCGACCTTGGCGACCGGCTCGGCGGGCTTCGCCGGTTCCTCGACCTTGGCCACGGGCTCCGCGGGCTTGGCGGGCTCTTCCACCTTGGCGACGGGCTCGGCCGGCTTGGCGGGTTCCTCGACCTTGGCTACCGGTTCGGCGGGCTTGGTCGGCGCAACCACCGCGCCGACGGCACCACTCGGCACGTTCGAGAACGTCGCGGAAAAAGTCGGGAGGAAGAACAGGATGGCCACGGCACCGACGAGCGCGCCGAGCAGGAAGACCATCAGATGACGGAAGAAGGCTAACATGGGAAAAGTGTATTAGGAGCCGGCCTTGATTTCAATCACGTCGTGCGGAGCGGCCTCACGTTGACCGGCCGGCGTCACCCGAATGTAACGCGCATTGGCGCGATGTTCCGTCAGATTCCGGGCGCCAAGGTAACCCAGTCCGCTCTGGACGCCGCCCGCGAGGGTGCCGAGCACCTGGTCGACGGTACCCGAGACTTCCTTGAGCGCTTCGATGCCTTCGGCCGCCACCTTGTTGAACTTGCCGGCGGCGGAATGGCCATAACGGGAAGCGGACCCCTTGCGCATGGCTTCATGCGAACCCATGCCGCGGTATTCCTTATAGGTCTTGCCGTTGATCTCCATCAACTTGCCCGGCGCCTCGCGGCTACCGGCGAGGAGGCCGCCGAGGATGACCACATCGGCCAGCGTGAGGGCCTTGACGATGTCGCCGCTCTTCGTGATGCCGCCGTCGGCGATGATACGGACGCCCTTGCGCTTGGCCGCCTGCGAGGCGACGTACAAAGCGGTGAGCTGCGGGATGCCCACCCCCGCCACGATGCGGGTCGTGCAAATGGAACCGGGGCCTTGGCCGATCTTGACGGCATCAACGCCCGCGTCGGCGAGGAAAGCCACGCCGTCGCCGCTGGTGACGTTGCCGGCGATGAGGGTGAGGTCCTTGTGCTGCTTGCGGAGCAGGCGGATGGCGTCACCGACTCCCTTCGTGTGACCATGCGCCGTGGAGACGGCCAGGGCATCGGCGCCTTCGGCGACGAGGGCCGCGGTGTGGGCGAGGAAGCGTTCGCGGTCGATTTCACCTTCGGGGGTGCGCGGGACCGAGACCGCCACGCCGACGCGGAGGCGGAAATCGGCGTCGCGGGTCGGACGGACGTGCGCGCGGGATTCTTCGGAGATGCGTTCGATGTCGCTCAGCGTGAACAAGCCGCGCAGGCGGTTCTTGGCGTCGACCACGAGGAGCTTGTTCTGCCCGACGTGTTCGGAGAAGAGGCGGTCGGCCTTGGCGATGGGATCCTTCCCGAGGTCCTTCTCGAAAACCGAGAAGACCTTATCCCGGGGAATCATGACCTCGGCGACCTTCCGCTGGCCGTGGCGCTCCTTGACGGCGCTGCCGGGCAAGAGACCCATGAGGGTGTTATCGCGACCGACGACCGGGAAAGTGCTGAAGGCCAGCCCATCGGCCTCGATGCGGAGCAGGACCTCGGCGATGGTATGCTCGGGCGAGACCACCGCCGGGTCGCCGATCATCCCGTGGATGTGGTTCTTCACGCGACGAACTTCCGCGACCTGCTCTTCCTGCTTCATGTTGTAGTGCAGGAGGCCGAGGCCGCCGTTCAAGGCCATCGCGATCGCCATGCGGTGTTCGGTGACCGTGTCCATGTCCGAGGAGAGGATCGGCAAGGACAGCGCCAGCGCGTCGGACAAGGAGGAGTCCAGGCGGGTCATCCGCGGCAAGACCTCGGAGTAGCGCGTCGCCAAAGAGACATCGTCGTAGGTCAGGCCCAGCCCCGCATTGGCCAAGAAGAACTTGTCCGCGGAGAGGTAAAAGCGTTCGTCGAGGGAAACGCGGCCCTTGTTTTTAGAGGAGGCCATAGCAGGTCGGTTTCCCCAAAGGGTGTTAGGCAGGCTTCGACAGGCTGGCAATTTGTTTTTGCGGCTAAGGGGTATTTAAGGAACGATCGACCTATGATTGACGGCAAATTCGAATTCAAGCGGGTGCGGCGACGCTTTCGGCACCCCTTGCGGACGGGCATGGGCTCGGTCGAAGCCGTCGAACGCATCCTCCTCCAGACTCACACCCAGCTGGGCATCGGTTACGGCGAAGTGGCCCCCTGGCCGGGCTTTCCCACCGAAACCATTGAGATGGCACTTGAGGTCCTCCGCTCGGCCCAAGGAAGCCTATCCCACCTCGCCGCCGTGGTCGAAGCCTCGCCCCAGCTCCCTTGCTTGGCGGCCGCACTCAGTTCCTGCCGCCACTGGGGTGCCATCGCCGCTTTTGGGGGCAGCCTCCCCTGCGCTGGGTTAACCACGCACGACGGTTCGGACCTCGGGCAAAAACAAGCCGAGGGTTTCCGCACGCTGAAGGTGAAGATCCTGCCCACCACCGCCATCGCTGAAATCCGCAGGCTCCTGGCGCGTTTCGACGGGGCCTTGCGCTTGGATGCCAACGCCTCGCTCGATTTGGCGGCGGCGCGGACGTGGCTGGAGTTCGTGCGCGGCGAACCACGGATAGAATTCCTGGAGCAGCCGCTGCCAGTCGGCCACGCCGGCTACGCCTCGCTGGGCGCGGCCAAGGTGGCGCTCGACGAATCCTTCCTGACGCCGGCCGGACTGGCGTGGGATGGGCCAGTGGTGGTGAAGCCGCTCTTGGTCGGCGACTGGGATCGGTTCCGCGCTTGGCGCCAAGCCGAGCCGAGCCGCAGCGTGGTTTACTCTTCCTGCTTCGAAACCGCGATCGGCCGACAAGGCGCGCTCTGGTTGGCGGCCCAAGACCGCACGGCCACCGCCGTGGGCTTCGACACGTTGGGCCGCTTCGAAAGGGATGGCCGTGACCGCCATCTTGGCGGACCCTTGGCCCACGGGGCGCCAGACCTCAATTGGGGACAATTCTGGCAAGAACTCACATGAACGCCGTCGCCATCTTTTCTCCCGATCACGCCACCTACTTGGCGGATATCGCCGCGGCCTGGGGCGCCGAGCGTCCGGTGTTCCTCGGCAACCCGCAATGGGGCCCCGCCGAAATGGCGGCCGCCGAACGCCTCATCCCCGCAGGCACGGAGGTCGTGGGCGCAGCGCTCACGCCGACGGGCCCGGCCCCGGCGGATTGGCCCGCGAGCGGTCGCGGCCACACGATGATTCCCACCGGCGGCACGGGCGGGGTCGTGAAATTCGCGGTGCATGACCCGGCCTCGCTGGCCGCGGCGGTGCGCTCCTTGTGCGACTACCTGGTGTCGCGCGGACTGTCACCGACCCTGCACACGGTGACCTTGACGCCCCCTTGGCACGTGAGCGGGCTGATGCCCTTCGTGCGCGCCGCTTTGACCGGCGGTCGTCACCTCGTCCTCGACGGACGCTTCCCCGCCGGCGCGCCGCTGCCGGCCGTCAAGCTCCCGACGGATGGCACCCGCATCGCTTCGTTGGTTCCGGCCCAGCTCCTCCGCGTGCTTGCACATCCCGCCGGCGAGGCTTGGCTCAAGCGCTTCCACGTCGTGCTGCTGGGCGGCTCCTCCGTCCCGCCAGCTTGCCTCCGCGAAATCCGCGACCGCCGGCTCCCGGTCTTCCTGACGTATGGCATGACCGAAACGGCCGCGGCCTGCGCCGTGGGCCCGCCGGAAACAATCTGGAAAAACCAGCCGCCCCGCGGGGTGCCGTTGCCGAGCGTCCACTTCGGACTCGCGGGCGACATCCTGACCGTCGCGACGCCCGCGCTCGCCCAAGCCATGTGGCCCAATGAGGCGCTTTCGCACAATGGCCATCTCACGCAGGACCGGGCGGAGCTCGGCGCCGACGGCACCATCCGCATCCTCGGTCGCGCCGATCGGGTCATCGTCAGCGGCGGCGAAAAGATCGACCCCAGCCGCGTCGAAGGCGTCTTCGCCTCCTGCGCGGACACCCATGTCCTCGGCGTGCCCGACCCGCAGTGGGGCGAACGCGTGGTCGCGTTGGTCACCGGAGCCGCGCAACTCGAGCCCGCGCTGCGACGCCTGGCCGAACGCCTGGAACCGGCCGCGCGACCGAAGCAATACATCTTCGTCACCGAGATCCCCACGGATGCTCGGGGCAAATTGGACCGCACCGCCGCGCGTCGGCTGTTCGACGCTTAGGCGCGGACGGCTTTCCAGACGCGCAGGCAGGACTCCACGAGCGCGGGGAAGTCGGCCAGCGGGACCTGCGAAGGGCCATCCGAAATCGCCTTCGCTGGGTTCGGGTGCGTCTCCATGAAGAGGCCATCTGCCCCGGCGGCGAGGGCGGCCTTGGCGAGGACCGGGACGAACTCGCGCTGACCACCCGAAGAACCACCGGCGGCGCCGGGGAGTTGCACGGCATGCGTGGCGTCCATGATCGTCGGGTGACCGAAGCCGGCCATGATCGGGAAGGAGCGCATGTCGACGACGAGGTTCTGGTAACCGAAGGTCGTGCCGCGGTCCGTCTGCCAGATTTCGGCGGCGTGGGCACCTTCGAGTTTATCGACGACGAAGCGCATCTCAAACGGCGACAGGAACTGGCCCTTCTTCACGTTGACCACCTTACCGGTCTTGGCGGCGGCGACGAGGAGGTCGGTCTGGCGGCACATGAACGCCGGCACCTGCAGGACATCGACGACCTGACCGACGGCTTCGCACTGCTCGGGGCCATGGATGTCGGTGAGGACGTTGAAGCCGAAATCCTTCTTCACCATCGCGAGGAGTTCGAGGCCCGCCTGCATCCCCGGACCACGATCGCCGGAGAGCGAGGTGCGATTGGCCTTATCGTAAGAGCCCTTGAAGATGATGTTCAGCTCCGGGTGCTTGGCCGCCAAGGCCTTCAGCTCCGTGGCGACGGTCCGGCAATTGGACTCGGATTCCAGGGAGCAAGGGCCGGCGATGAGGAGGAGGCGGCGTTTGTCGTGCAGCATGCCTCTCTAATAGGAGGGCAAACCCCGGCAGGGCGAGCCGTAACCCGCCGTCAGCGCCCCAGCCACTTCAGGACCTCGGCCAAAGAACGGGTGTTCAGCACCTGCTCCTTGGTCAGCCAACCCTTGCGGGCGATGCGCACGCCATGGGCGGCGAAAGCCAGTTGCTCGGTGTCATGGGCGTCGGGATTGATGGACGTCAGCACGCCCTTCTCCGCCGCGCGGCGCCACCAGCGCCAATCCATGTCGAGGCGCCAAGGGTTCGCGTTCAGTTCGATGATCGTATCGTTGGCCGCCGCCGCGTCGATGACCTTGGCGATGTCGAGGTCGTAAGGCTCACGCTTGTTCAGCAAGCGGCCCGTGAGGTGGCCGACCATGTCCACGTGCTCGTTCTCGATGGCCTTGATGATGCGCGCCGTCTGGGTGTCGCGGTCGAGGCCGAAGCGGTTGTGCACCGAGGCCACCACGAAATCGAGCTGGCCGAGGACGTCGTCGGCAAAATCGAGTTCCCCTTCACCGAGGATGTCCACCTCGCTGCCGGTCAGCACACGGACCTTAAGGCGCCCCGAAGCATTGAGCTTCGCGACCGCTTCGAGTTGGCGGAACAGGCGTTCCTCATCGAGGCCGCGCGCCTGGAAGCTGGACTTCGAGTGATCGGAGATGCCGAGGTATTCCCAGCCGAGCTTTTCGGCGGCGGCGGCCATCTGCTCCAACGTGTGGTCGCCGTCGGATTCCGTCGTGTGGTTATGGAAGACCCCGCGGAGGTCGGTGAATTCGACGAGTTCGGGCAACCGGCCCTTCTCGCCGGCTTCGATCTCGCCATTGCCTTCGCGGAGTTCGGGCGGGATCCAGGGCAGACCCAGGGCGGCGAAAACCTCGGCTTCATCCTTGGCGCCGGGCGCGACGGCCGGGCCGCCTTCGAGGGACTTGAAGCCCCACTCGCTCATGCTGAGGCCACGCGACAGCGCGCGGTGCCGCATGGCGACGTTATGCTCCTTGGAGCCCGTGAAGTGATGCAGCGCGAAATAGAACTGCTCGAGCGGGACGACGCGGAGGTCGGCCTGCAGGCCGCTCTCGAAGCGGACGCTCGACTTGGTTTCCCCGTGGGCGGTGACCTCCTTCACGCCGGGATAGCCCACGAACCACGCCATGATCGGCGCGGGGTCGGAAGACGCGACGAGGAAGTCCAGGTCGCCCACGGTCTCACGCGAGCGCCGCAGCGAGCCCGCGGATTCGGCGCGCTGCGTCTGCGGGAGCGCGCGGAGGCCGGCGAGGATCGGTTCGGCGACTTCGGCCGCTTCGTACCAGCGGTGCCGTTTGCCGTACGCGATGCGATTCTTGATGCCTTCGAGGATCTTGACCTGCGTCTTTTCGCCGAAGCCCTTGAGGTCGGCGACGGCGCCGCTGGTGCAGGCCGCCTCGAGCTTGGCCAGATCGTCGATGTTCAGCTGCGTCCAAAGCGCGCGGACCTTCTTCGGTCCGAGTCCGGGAATCTGGATGACCTCCAGCAAGCCGGGCGGAATGCTCGCCTTCAGCTTCTGGTGGAACGGCAGGACGCCATCGCGGTGGAGCGTGGTGATCTTGTCGACCAACGCCTCGCCCATGCCGGGGATTTCCTCCAACTTGTTCGTGGCGATCAGTTCGCCCAAATCCTCGGTGAGCGATTCCAACGTGCGCGCGCCGGCGGAATACGCGCGGATCTTGAACGGGTTCTCGCCCGTCAGCTCCAGCAGCGTCGCGATCTCATCGAGGACCGCGGCGATCTCGGATTTGGCCATCATGGGTGGCGACCCTTTTCTCCCCGGTAGATGTCCTCGAGCGTGGCGAAGTCCGCTTCGCGGGTGCCGCTCTCGATGATGTGCTGGTAGTCGCCGGCGTGGCTGAGTTCCCACTCGGCGGCCTGCACGCGCCGATCGATTTCGTCGACCGGGTCGGTGCCCCGGCCCGTGAGGCGCCGGCGCAGTTCAACGGGGTCGAGGACGCGGACGAAGACCGTCACCAAAGCGGCGGCGAGGCGCGGGTTGGACGCCGCTTGGGCGCGGATGGTCGCGGCCCCTTGGACGTCGACGTTGAGGAGCGCGTCGAAACCGGCATCCAGATGGGCGGCGACATCCTTGGCGCGCGGACCGTAGAGATTGCCATGGACGGTGGCGTGCTCGAGGAAGACGCCGGCGGCGATTTGTTTTTCAAATTCGGCCCGAGCCAAGAAGTGATAGTCCACCCCATCGACCTCACCGGGGCGCGGGGCGCGCGTGGTGCAGGTGATGACGCGGCGGATGGCCTGCGGATAGGCGTCCGTCAGGCGGCTGCACAAGGTTGTCTTCCCGCTCCCGGCGGGCCCCGAAACGACGATGAGCAAAGGACGGCTCACGCGAGGCAGGTCGAATTGTAGAGGCAAGCCAGACCCAGGCCGAGGGCGAGTCCCCCGATGAGTTTGCGGCGCGTCGGCGTGGCCAAGACCCAGTCGCAGTGTTGGTTGAAGGCCGCCGGCGCGGACGCCCACCAGAGGCCGAAGAGCACCAGGATGCCGTACGAGACCGAGGCGTCGAGGAGGCTATAGGGCAGCTGCCGATAGCCCGCGTCCAGCGTCAGCCGGGCCAAGAAGAGCATGAGCACCCCCAAGCAGCGCACGGACAGGAAGTCCGGCATGTAGATATAGGTCAACAAGCCGGCCCCGACGAAGACGATCATCACCAAGTTACGCGGGAGGCCGGCGAGGTCGGGATCGGGCATCGTGTAGAGCTGCCAGGCGAACCACCCCACCGCGAGGGCGAGCAGGATGAGCGTGGCGGCGCGGTCGCGGCGAAAGGAGACCAGCAGCGGGGAGCCACTGAAGAGCAACCAGCCCCCTAGGCAAAGAAAGGCGGCGAGGACGTAATAGGCTTGGGCGAGCGTCACGCCGTCAACTTAGGACAAGCCGACCGCCTGAAGCAACAAGGGAGGTTCAGCTCCGAGCGACCAATTCACGCTCCGCCCACTGGGCATGTTCCGCGACCATCGGATCCGCGTGTCCCAACAAGGAGCGGATCGCGGGCAAGTCCGCCGCCGTCCCGGTATTCCCGAGGACCGTGAGGGCGTTGCGCTGCCAACGACGGAGCCCCAAGCGCTTCACCGGTGTCCCGCGGAAATGTTCGACGAATTGCTCATCCGTCCAAGCCAAGGTCTCGCGGAGGTCGGGCAAGGCCCGCGGGGCGAAGCGCGCTTCCTGCGTGGCTTTCGCCCAACGATTCCATGGGCAGACATCCAGGCACTCATCGCACCCGAAGACCCGGTCGCCGAGCGGGCGGCGGAACTCCTCCGGAATCGGCCCGTCATGTTCGATCGTGAGGTAGGCCAAGCAACGGCGGGCATCCAATTGATAGGGCGCGACGATGGCGGCGGTCGGGCAAGCGTCGAGGCAACGCGTGCAGGTGCCGCAGCGGTGGGCCTCTTTCGCCGAAGGCTCGAGCTCGAGCGTGGTGAGGATGACCCCGAGGAACAACCATGTCCCAAAGCCACGCTGCAACAGGATGGTGCTCTTCCCTTGCCACCCCAAACCCGCCTCCGCGGCGAGGGGCTTTTCCAGGACGGGTCCGGTGTCCACGTAAGGCTTCTGGTCGCCCCCGAGCGTGCGCATGACCCCGCAGAGCTTCTTCAAGCGTCGCAACATCACGTCGTGGTAGTCGGCCCCGAGCGCATATTTCGCGATGCGGTAGGCCGCGGGCGGGTGCGGTTGATAATAATTCAAGCCCACCACGATGATGCTGCGGGCCTCGGGCAAGACGCGGGTGGCGTCGGTCCGGCGCTCGGGGTTTTTCGCGAGCCAGTCCATGTCGCCGTGCATCCCGTCGGCGATCCACTGTCGGAAATAATCCGCCCGGACATCCGCGTGGACTGGGGCGACGCCGAACACGTCGAACCCCATCGCCAAAGCTTCGGCCCGCAGGCGTTCCCGCAGCGCGACCGCCTCCATGGCTTAGCCGAGGATGAGCAGCACGCGGGCGACGATTTCGTCCACCGGCGCAAGCTTACCAACCCCTTCGTAGCCGCACGCCAACATGCCTTCCGCCGGCTCCACCACGGCATGACCGCGGGCGCGCAAGGTCTGGAGGTTGGCTTGGGTGGCGGGGTGTTCGTACATCTTGCCGTTCATCGCCGGACAAAGCAGCACCGGGCCCCGGGTCGCCAAGTAGATCGAGGTCAGGAGGTCGGGCGCGAGGCCATGGGCGAACTCGGCCATGGTGTTCGCCGTCAAAGGGGCGACGAGGAGGAGGTCGGAGGAGTCGGCGATCTCGATATGGCTCGGCTGGGAGTTGCGGCCCTCTTCCCACATATCGATGGCCACCGGGCGGCGGGACATGATCTGGAGGGTCATCGGGGTGATGAACTCGGCGGCGCTCTTGGTCATGACGACCTGGACCTCGGCCCCGTACTTGATGAGCTGGGAGGCCAAATCGGCGGCCTTATAGGCGGCGATCGAACCGGTGACCCCGAGGGTGATGCGTTTGCCGACAAGCTGGGACATGACCTCTTCTATAGAAGGAAGCCACGGAGGGGTGGCGAGGGGAAAGGGCTTCCCCATCCCCCACCCCCGAAAATGCCCTCGAAACGCCCGAAAACGCTCTTTCTGGTTTGCCACCAAGGGCGGGGGGGGTTGCGATGCTCCCCACTTATGCAATCCGACATTGGTCTCATTGGTCTGGCCGTCATGGGCCAAAACCTAGCCCTCAACATCGCGGATCATGGCTTTGCGATTTCGGTCTACAACCGAACCGCCGCCAAAACCGACGAATTCATCAAGGAAAACCCCAAGACCCCGGGGAAACTCTCGGGTTACCCGACCATGAAGGACTTCGCGGCTTCCCTCAAGAAGCCCCGCAAGGCCATCATCCTCGTCAAGGCCGGCGCCCCGACGGACGCGGTCATCAACGAACTCGCCGCCGTCTTCGAACCGGGCGACATCATCATCGACGGTGGTAACGCTCTTTGGACGGACACCATCCGCCGCGAAAAAGAGCTGAAGGCCAAGGGCCTCCGTTTCATCGGTTCCGGCGTGTCCGGCGGTGAAGAAGGCGCGCGCTTTGGGCCATCCCTCATGCCTGGTGGCGACCCCGCCGCTTGGGCTGAACTCAAGCCCATCTGGGAAGCCGTCGCTTCCAAGGTCGACGCCGTCACCGGCGTGGAACTCACCGGCGCCAAGCCCGGCCAGCCCATCAAGGGTGGCGTGCCTTGCGTGACGCACATCGGCCCCGACGGCGCCGGCCACTACGTCAAGATGGTCCACAA